>Ga0075012_10000066_pt1 | contig 94850 bp, 127 predicted proteins | sample All_14_2_FD_71474 | JGI IMG/M metagenome (GOLD analysis project Ga0075012, IMG submission 71474) | Freshwater microbial communities in response to fracking from Pennsylvania, USA - Allegheny Zone_MetaG_DW_15 | ecosystem: Environmental > Aquatic > Deep subsurface > Groundwater > Drilled... | reverse complement strand
GCGAATAGTTTTAGGCTTCTCATAACCAAACAGTACCTCATACTCTAGGTCATGTCAATACAGGGACAGAATTATTTTATTTTGGTCCACATTCTGGGGAGTTTTGAACCTAAGAATCACTCAGATATAAAATTTTATAATTGAGTTTTGGCTAGTTCGAGTAGCTGTAGACGTGAAACGGGGGACGGGTCAAACGTTGGGAGTACCAGTCTCCAGGCATAGAACTCACGTCTATATCTAGTGTACGCGTATACCTGACCCGTAGGGGTCTCATAGAGTGAGTTAGGGGAATAAACCGGGGGAGGACAGGGGAACGAGTGTACGGGGCTCATAGCTATGTTATCGGTACGTTTCTGATCTGCCATTAGGGAGGGCTCATACAGGGGATAGTACAGGGATTTTTGACAGGGGTCATTTTATCTGGAGATTTTACAGGACGTCTTGGTTGTGAGTGAATCGGAGTGCACCGCGACGGCATAATCTAACATACTTGGGATACTTAATCATAACAGTTCGAGATACCCTGGTACCATCTCTTTGGGCTCTACGATCACCATACACTACTCCCAGACGTCTCACCCCAAATAATACAGGGGACAGTCTAATAAACCATCCCCTACCTATATTCCTTTCCTTCTTACTTTTATTCCTACGCTCTTGGTGGGTTATATAGATGGAAGTATTCAAAAGGACATCTTCCAGACGGGGCAGGGGTCCAACTGGTTGGTATTCCATCATCCCAAGATAACCCGCAATTATTGCACGTCATACGGTTAGGGGTCTTATTGTTTGACCTAATCGGCTTAACTGGGTGATCTGTGGGAATATCCCTATGTTTTAGTTTCACTGCGTTACCTCTTTGTTTGGCTCTGTATACTTGGGGTTGACTATCCGAACTCCTTTGAAATAGTTAACCCTGGGCTCTAGTGTATCCGGGTTATAGTCCGTTGTGATATTCACCCTACCATAGTCCAGTTCCCTAAACTCCCAAACGACTAATGCGTATCTTCTTTCTCCTGGAGTTGTTGGGGCTACTTCTATTACGGCTCTATTGTTTGCTTTCCAGTATTCCCGGTTTAACGTCTTGACGGCTCTTTGTACTAGTCGTTTTAAATCACTTCTCTTATTAAAGAAGTACGCTCCAAAAGGTTGGACCTGTCCGTTTAGTTCTATGTAATAACTCCCGGCTCTATCACTCTTTAACTCGAACGGGTCTTTGTGGGTTGGTTGGTTTTGGTTGGTGTTCATTCTGGTTTATCCTTTTGGCTGTTAGCTCTATCGGCTTTGAGGGCTCTAAACGCTCTTCTTTCTCTGTCTGTTAGTTTCTTACCGTGATAGGTATACGTTCTACCGTCTATTACTACGGTTCGAGTTGTTCGGGACTCTTTATGTCCTGGTGGGTCTCTACGTACTAGATGGGGGAGTGATTCAAACGTTCTATACAGATATAAACTTTTATATCCGCTTGAACTGTCCCGGCGTGATCTTTGAAGGAATTTGTTTTGGAGGTCGTTGGGGTGCCTGACTAAACCTGCGCTCTTTCTTTGTCTGTGAGCACGGTATCCCGCGATCTGTCTATCTCTTACTATAGTCGCCCCTACTTTGAAGTATCCGCCGGGTTGTAACTTTCTATGGTCTTTCATTCTGGTTTATCCTTATGGTTGCTACCTCGCTCATTATAGAGTCTGCTAACTTCTTACGTTTTCTTTGTCTCTTTGTTTTGGCGTATGATTTCTGTAACCATTTATCAACCGCTTCAGGGTCTCCTTTTAGTGATCCAATAGCACCAAGGGGTATTCTGTCTTTGGGCTTTCTACTAAAATTGTAACTATAAAAATTCATTCTGGTTTATCCTTTGACGGTTGGGAACGGTTGAAACTGTCTTTGGCTCTGACTGTTTGGGAGTTTGAACGGGAGGGTACTTGTTAGCTCTTTGTATATCTCTAGCCAATCCTCTTGGGTGTTAGGCTCTGGCATAGGGGCGAGTAGTTCTAGCTCTTGGTTGATTTTTAAGAACTCGGCTTGAATAATCGGGAGTTGGATTTTAGCCGGATTAGGGGACTCTACTTTGGCCTGTATGGTTCCATCGGGCTCATACCTGTTCGGCTTTGTGTACTGTGTCTCGCCTATCTTGCATGATAGGTTTGGAGTCTTTCGATACTCGGTTAGAATGTCTTCAAACCTGCCAGTATTTGGGAGGGTGAGGGTTAGGACGTATGTTTTGGTTTCGGGTTGGTTGTTCATTTTGTTATCTCTTTGGGTTGGTTGTTTGGTTGATCTAATAGTCTTGGAATAGTTCGGACAGTTGGTCTAGGTTTAGACCCCCACCTCTTAATACTAGGGCCTGATTAATCATAATCTCATACATTTGTTTACATGAGATTGAATCAGTATCATAACCGTATTCACTAGCCCAATTTTCAAAACCTCCGGCATTAAGTACGTTCGAGTCCAGGACTAGACAGTACATAACCTCTGCTAGCGTTGGAGTAGGTAGGGGTTTAGACTTTGGTACCCAATTCCGGTCAAAGTCGTATCCGGCTTGGGCGTCGGACGGTTTATATACCGGGTACTTTCCGCTTTCCGTTGTACGGTTCCGTTCCCTACTGGCCCAGGGTTTACGGGAGTTCCCCCAATCATTTGGAATATGCCCTACCCCTTGTTTATAGTCGGTAGTTATGACGTAACGTCCGTTGCGGGATATTGTAACGGTCCAGGACAGGCCCGGTCTTGGTTCCGGGTCTAGCTTGGTTGGTTCTTTGTACTTTGATTTACTCCAGGGTACGAACTCAGCAGAGATAGACAGGCCGTGTACCTGTTCGAGTATCTGCTCTATCGTAAGCTCTTGGTCTGTAAGAGTAAAACGGGTAGCAGGTAAATCGTCGGACGTATAGGGAGGTTCCCAAGGCCGGACGGTCATTATATTGCTTTGGCAGTCGTTACCGTGTACAACTGTATAAAGTTTCCCGTCTGAGTCTTTGACTACCTGTCCGGGAGTGAAGTAGATTTCTGGTTGTTCGGGTTGGTTGTTGTTCATTCTGGTTTATCCTTTGGGTTGGTTGTTTGGTTCGAGTGTTATACGTGTCTGTCTAAAATGTCGGCGGATTCTGTCAGGAACTGGGAAACGGTCTTTCCACAGTCGGGACAGTCTATGGTGCCATCGGTTCCCCTATGGGCGCAACGTTCCCCACGTCTCCTGAGTCCGTAGCCCAAGAGTCTAGCGGCGTAGGGATAGTCATAATCTGTCCCGATATACTGACCTTTTACAACGTACTGACCTCCCCCAATATGCTTTACTTGTGGCACTAACTATGTCCCCCAACTGAGACGGTCCAAGGTTCGGACGGGTCGGAACGTTGGGCGGTCAGAATAACCCCAAAAGTGTACTGTCCTCCAACGGGGTTGAACTCTATACTTACGTACTCCGCTTTTGGGGTCATGTCTGGAGACGTTGCGAAATGATGGGCAGACATTAGGACGACTGATCGCCAGGTATCTGACCAACTGAGATACCTGCCCAAAATGAATAGAGTATCCTTGGGGTCTATCTCGAATAGTTTTAGGAACTGGAGGGCATTAAATACCGGGTCGGTTCGGACCATCACCCGGGAATCATGCCCAAGCTCTAATTCACTATAAAATTTTGTTAAGTCTCTCATGTCCTGAAGATGGGAATATAAGGCGTCCCGTCCTGTTATTGTGTTATCTCGCCATGACCTGAATTCTGGGGTATGACCCTTAATTTTGAATACGGTTAAGAGTCCGTACCCTGGCACGTCATAAACTTGAGGGATTCCCTCAACTGTCCAAGATGGAATATCGGTAGGGTCTGTAAGTTGGAAGGGTTCAACCGTGCCAACTAGCTCTAATACGTCTGAGTCTATAGACGTCCAAGGGTCTCCAGATACCGGGGCGAGTGTGACTATATTATCCGATGGGGAAACGTCCCCGCGAATAACGTAGTACCGTTCCGTGGTTCGAGTATCCCGGACTATTTGGCAGGGTTGGAATTTTGGGGTCCAGGGTACCGACCAAAACTCTATACCGTCTATGGTCTCATAACTCAACTGTTTAGCCTGGACTAACTCGGTTAGGCTTTGCCGGACGTCGGGTAAATACCCTCCAATATCGTCCCCTATCTGTCCAAACGTTTTGGGCTCTTGACCTTTGAATTTTGCCAGTATCTCAGCTTTGAAATTGGCTAGGAGGTCGGTAGGGGTCGCGGTCGTTTCGGGTTGGTTGTTTTCCATTTTGTTCGCCTGTCTTGACTTTCTGAATTAGTCAAGTACAACGGAACTATATCAGCTATTTCGGGTACCTGTCCCCGGTATTTTTACCTGTTTTGAACGGGTCGGTATTGACAGGATTTTGAGGGTCTAAAATGCTCTTACGTGCCTGATTCACAGGCACGTAAGTTGACTCCCTAAGCCGATTTAAAAGTATCCTGACCGGCTATTTTGAACCTAAAAATCACTCAACTATAAAATTTTATAATTGAGTTTTGGTCTCTAATCGTCATCCTCCGGGTCTTCGTATTCTGTCAATCGGCCCAGCTTTCCATACTCCGCTAAACCCTTAGCATCACCCGCCCAGATAACTTCAAAATCTGAACCCCCGGCTACGTTTTGAATAGCTTCTAAAATAGAGTCTGAGGCATGTTTATCCCCTATAAATCCCCAGCATGAGTCAAGCATCTCGCCTGTAGCTTGGTCGGTAATTGTGTACCCGTACCCGTTACCGTTACACCAATCGGTATAGCTTTCCATTGCGGCTTTAGCATATTCCCGGCGGCGATCTTTGGGCACGTCTGAGGGTAGCCAGTAAATCCCGGCGACGTCGGCAGTATCCCATTGACATTGCGGTCCAGCCCCTTGGAGGGACCAAACGCTTGACCCGTGCTCAAAGTAGGACAGGATAAAGGCCGTCCCGGTTTCGAGTTGGCGGCGAAGTCCAAAACCCTCAGGGGTGAATATAACTTCACCATGGCGGTTTAGTCCGGCAATCCACTCGGACGGGTCGGCATAGGCTTTGTGTCTACGGTTGAATGATACGAACCGTTCTTTGGTGTCTCCAGACTCTCCAATCGGACATTCTAGGTCTTGGTCGTATTCAATTTCAACGGTTAGAATCCGTTTGGTCTTGGTTTCGGGTTTAGTAGGGGTTTCGGTCATTGTCTTAGTCCTGGGGGTATTTGTCTGAATGGGTCGCGGCTCTAAACTTGGCAGGGTCGAACCGGGCGTTCATAGTCTTGGCAATAGTGCAAAAATCATCTATATCGTTGTCAAGCTGAAATAACCGACCATTAAGGCGGGATACTTCAGGGTTGGGGGCTTTGAGTTGGTTTAGAATCGTAACCCGCTGAACTCGAAAAGCCTCGGCGAATAGTTCAAAATGACGTTTGGTCATGTCTCCAGTATCCCCTACAATCCCCTACCTGTCAAGACAGGCGGCGACCCCTTTTATTGCGGATATGCCTGGGCGGGGCGGGCGTGTATATAATGTGCCCAGGCTTGATTTTCAGTTATACGGGCCTGGGCCGAATCAAAAGTATCCTGGTTTATGAATCGGTAGTCAAATATACCCAGGTGCTACCCTCTTGGTCGGCGTCCCCAGCGGCGATCCAAATGAGTCTCATTAAATTGTCCTCACGACTCTCAAAGTCCTCAGGATTGTCTGCGAACGACTCAAAGAGGTAATGAGTTACCAGGGACTTAATAAAGTCGTCGGATAGATGGGCGAGGTTCTTAGTTAGGGCCGTAGCCCATTCCCTGCAATCGGCGTCACAACTTCCACCATGAGCACAAGATTCTATACAGGCTTTGGTGAGTTTTACGTCTAGCCCATTGTCTCCCATTTGTTGAAATACGAATCCCGGGAGTTTTCTGGTTGGAGGTGTAACCTGTCCGGTGATATTGGCACGTCTCAGACAGGACTTCAGTCGTTTGAGTTTAGTAAGCTCATCAGGGTCAAAATCGCGGGGGTCTTTCTTAACTATCTCAATCTGTTTATCAACGTACTCTAATGCCTCATTGCGGTGATTCTCATCATTGACTGTGAAGTTCTCGTTAAACGTGTACATGACCGCTCCAGGGTCTCCAGAGGTCATAGCAGACCCCCAAGACGCGGCGTATAGCCATGCCCATTTTTTGAGGATGGTGGATAGTGGTGAGTTGGTTCCCATATTCATACAGTACCCTCTATGTGAGAATTGTCAAGACAGGCGGGCGATACTTTGTAAATTCCGTAGCTGTAGCCCCGTCCTCCCCTATAACCTACGTAGTACGCGTTCTCGGATTTTGCTAGTGATTCCAGTGCCTTAAGCCACGGGCCGCCAAAAGTTAAGTCTCTACTCAGTTCCTTCAAATATCCCCTCTTATTGAGGTTGTGAAATACTAAGTCCTGGGCAAAGTTCGAGAGGGCCTGTAAATCGTCATCGGTCAAGTCCTCAAACCCGTAAAGTCCTGGAGTGTCATGTTCCTGACTATCGTGATCTTGACAGACAATATAATCATGTCCGTCTATAAGTAAGCATACGAAACTATACGCGTAACCTGAGGGAGTGATTAAGTAGTCACAATCGGTCCAGAGGTCTCCGCTTAGCCCCGCATAGGCATCATACACCTCATCTCTGTCCTCATCATCCTCACAGTTCTCAACGTCTAGGTCTAACATGAGGTAGGCACGTACCTCTAAGTTTCGAGTGCTGGTGATTGTGAAAGTTTTGGTGGGAGTTGTTTCCATATTCATACTCTACCCTCTGTATGAGGATTGTCAAGACAGGGGGAGGGAGTTCCCTCCCCCTAATCTCACTAGGCTGGGAGTAGTTCCTCCAGACCCATAATTTCAGCTATGATATTCAGGCCATCGGCGTTAGCTTTGACCGCTCCCCCAAAGAGGATGGTCCGCAACTTCTTATCATCGTCAAAGTTCGCTGTATTGTCATGCGTTGTAAGCTCCGTATATGCGTTGTATAGACTCCAGGCATTTTTACCCCCTGCCATTTCGTAGCCGATCATATCGCCATTGTATTTGTCCAGAATCCGCTCCCGTTGAACCTGATCCCGTTTTGACTTGGTGGCAGGGATTAGACGCTCTAATACCTCCTCAAGTTGGGCCTGGGTCGGGTTAGAATTCGCCATTGCATCATACAGAGTTTGAATTTTCGGGCCAGCTTCCATAATGAGACCCAGAGTCCTACCCTCGTCAATCAGTTTGGGCTTAGCTCCCACCGTATGACGGACTTTCAAGTATTTTTGCTCTTTAGAACTGAGTGCCCAGGTGAGGGTATTGTTGCAGACTACTCGAATTGGAGTCAACCGGAGGTCAATCGCTGAACTTCCATCATGTGAGTTTGAAATCAGGATAAACAGGTTGGTTACGTCCTGATTGGCTACGGTGATATAGCCGGGGATTTTGGCGAGTGCCCAGAATTTACGTCCCCCTTGCAAGATACCGGCGGTTTCGTATTTCGGACCGTTCGGGTCTTTGGTGAGGTTGTCAATAACTGCCAGGGCGTCCCGATTTTGCAGGGGTACATACTTTGATCCTACCGATCCTAGGACTAGGTTGGTGTTTTGAGTGACAGTCTGGTAAAGTCCCTCAACTGGTTCGAGCATTGCGGCGGTGATAGGTTTACCGGAGTTGAACGTGTCGGTGATAATCCGGCAATTCACTTGAGGAACCTTCAAAATTTCCTGATTGGCTTCAGGCATAGCGTTCATAACTTCCATGGAAGTGCCCAGTCCAGGCAGGGGGATTCCTAGCTCATGCCAGGGTTTGCCGCTTTTGGAGTTGTATACGATGTGGTCATTTTGTTCTATTTGACTTGCCATTTTTCTGATCCGTTCCGGAGTTGTCCGGTAGGTTTAGTATCCCCCAGGTTTTAGAGGTTGTCAAGACAGGCACCGCCACCTTTTATACACGACGCTAGGCGCGGACGTGGGGGCGTGTAAGTGCATTATAGGTTAAGGCTCAGGCAATAGTTATACGCACCTGAGCCGAATCAAAAGTATCCTAGTTTTCTATGAATACGTATCTACGTCCTCTAGTTTCTCCAGCAACAACCGCACCGCATCATTCTCTGATTTCACAGGAACGTCTCGGTAAAACGAGTCGTCGGGGTCTATGACCCATTTCTCCCGCTGTGGGCAAGGTAATTGGTTGTAAACTCGCTCAGCTACCTCCCCGCTTTTAACCTTAACTAAGTGGGAGCGGGTGAATACTCGGAACCCTACCATCCAATGACCTTTCGCGTATCGTGCCTTTGTTGCCATAACTAAACTGTACCTGCTGTTTTGGAGTTGTCAAGACTGAGGACTCGATTTTTTGATACACCGAGTACAGTAGACACTTCCCTGATCCACAGTTCGGATACCTGCGTAACACCCAATACACGGTCGGTAGTGCCCAGTCTTCCGCCCGTTACGTTCCTTAATCTTAGCCTCGCGGCTTTCTAGGGCTCTTCGCTGTATTTTAGTCAGGGTATAACCGTGCAAGTTGATACCTTTTGCTAACATTTCTGCTGTAGTTATTGATCTTTCTGGCTTGCTCATAACTTTATTATCCCCTATACTCGGCGGGTGTCAAGACTGGTGGGCGTGGACAGGTCGTTTGCCTTCCGGGTAGTAAGGTATAAGGATCGCTCGGCGGTGCTAAGTCCTGCACGTATCTCCTCAACCCGTGCCATATAAGGCCCAAGGTGTAGGGTTTCCCTTACTTCGTCCTTAGTATGGGCATTTTTGAATATCTCCCAGACACGCTCAACCATAGGCATAACTTCCTCCCGGAATTCTCTTGCCGCTTTTGGAGTGAAGTCCCTCCGCATATACCCCATTTCCAAATAGAACTTCCCTTCCCAATTCTTTTTAACTGTGAAATGACTCACGTTGTAGGTGACCCGGTTGTAGGTGAATTCTTGGTGGGAGGGATCATCTAAGTAAAAGCTCACAGACATAGCACCCTCAATGTCAGGACTCCAGCGCGCTTTCCATGTTCGACAGGACTCCGTAACTAGGGTCAAGGTAGTCATTTCCTCCATGTCTAGGTCTTTCCGAATAGCTTTGATCGCGGCCTCGATTTCAAGTAGCTTAGCCTGAATAATCTCAGGTTTAAGCAGGGCGACGTTTGCGGGTAGGGTCGTGATTTCTTTTACCGTTTCCATGATTTTAATGTACCTGTGATTTTTGAAATGTCAAGGTTGGTGTCTGCTAGAAAGCAGACACTCCCTCAGCAGGCAGGTAACCGCCTATATCTGCGAGCATATTACTTGCAACTGAATAGGGCATGTCTGACGGGTGGTCTAGCCCAATCTGCCACTCTGTAGCAGACTGTACGTGAGTGACCTCAAACCCCATCTGCTCAAGAAGCTCTGTAAGGATTTCAAATACCTCGTCAATGTTGGTAGGAATTGCGTTGCTTTCCCAATAATCGCCTTCGGTGAAAGTTTCGAGCCAGTCGTCAAGAGACCACAGGGGATTCCCGTCAACGTCGCAAGGTTTATGCTGAACTGTATCCCCTGTGCGAATATTGTAAAGTCTACAGTAGTGCTCAATCTGGCTTTCTAGGATGATCTTACGGTCGAGCTTGTAAGACTCTAGGCGTACGGGAATGAAATCGGTTTTCTGCTCAAAAATGGATTCAGGTAGTACGGTGTACTCAGCTTCAATAAACCGCTTCAATTCAGTAGGGGAAGTCGCCCGAATTGTTACAGGCTCTGGAGACTCCCATTCACCTTCTATGTCAGGGTCACGATCTTCCTCAGGGAAGTTACAGACGTAGGTTTTCAATCTCTCTTGGTGCCTATTAAGGGCCTGTATAGCAAGGCCGGAAAATGCGCTCCCGTTGGCTAGTACGGTCAATAACCAATCATCGGTAGAGGTCTTGGCAAGGTCTTCGTCACTCCAGAGTCGTACTGTGATACTCATGCCTTCAGTATCCCCTACGATCCATCATCTGTCAAGGTTGGTGGGAGACACCTTTATACACCGCGCTAGGCGGGCGCAGGGCGCGTGTGCGCCCCTACCTAGGGAATAGTGCGCCTATCTGTTATACACGCCTGAGCCGATCTAAAAGTATCCTAGGAACGGTCGAGGGTGATCTCGGTGTAATGATAGGGCGAGAACTTACCAACAAAGTAAGGAGAGAGTAGCTTTCTTAACCGTGCATCGTTCACACGTTTACCTAAGGGTAGCCCTGAGGACAGGGCGTACCCCTTTGCTTCTTTGAGACGGCTGAACTCTCGGTACTGGACAGGGCTAGACATGAACGTGATAGAAGTCGAGGCCCTTTGCTTTGATCTTTCTTAGGTACTCCGGTTCCTCATCGTTAGGAATGTAGAGGGTTAGACCGAACCCAGTTCGGAGGGAGTTACCTTGTGAGTTCGCCCAGATAAAATCCTCTGCCTTTTTATTGGCGGCGATCAAGGCGGTGATCCCTGTGCCTGCTGTAGGGCAGATAAGGAAGTCGGTGTGTTCAATGGTGATTTTCATTTTGGTTATAGTCTCCTGTAGATTCTGTCGCCGTTTCGTTTATGGGATTTAACGTACCCCATAGTCTCCAATCCTGTTAAGGCTAAATCAGCCTCTGCAATGGTTAAGGAGGTCTCACGTACTAGGTCATTCACAGTCTTGCGGTCACGCGGACTACCTAGCTTTTTTAGAACGTTTTCCTGCACAATAGAGGGGATTAGAGGGTCAGGTATTTCATACCAGCTTAAAACGTCTTCCAGGAACTCAAGGACTGTGTTAGGGTCAGAAAGATGGCAGTTCCATTTACCTGATTTGCTCATGTTGCGGACATACCCACAAGCGTCAGGGAACTGCACTTGGGTGAATACGGTGTAAATCATCTCCCCAGTCCATGCCGAGAGAGTCACGGTAATTTTACCGTAATGGGGGTGGGCGCAGATATAGTGTCCTGGCTCATCTCTCGGCTCCCATTGGGGGTAGCGTTCGATCATAGCGATTGCACGGGTAAGGAAGTCAAACCGACTGGCTTTGGTGATCTTGTTCATGTTTTTAATTTACCCCTGAATTTTGAGTTGTCAAGATACGCAATTATAAAATTTTATAATTGCGTATTGCCTGGTGCGAGAATGTCTACCTCTACGAATTCGACCGCGTCTAACCGCTGAGCGATCTGTCCAAGTGGGAACTCATCTTTGTGAGCGTTCCAGAATCCTCGGCAACATACGTCATCGGAGTGGTGGCATACCCTGTGCGCTTTGAATCCGCCGTGGGGGTCTCTAACCTGATCCTCAAGTCTCTTAAGGTCAAGGCTAGATTCCCTACGGTAAATGCAGGTGCTACAATGCTTGCTCTGTACTTTGAACATTGGCCTTTTGGTATGCGGCGTAGATTTCCTTTGCTCTTACGTTTCCTAGTGCCGAAGCTAGTGCTCCGTGAACGGTGTAGTATTTGAATTCACTGAACTCTTCCCCTACATGTAGCCGCTCCATAAGAGTCATATACGGACCCAAGGCATTAAGATTTTTAGCTTCCTCTTTCGTACTAATCCGTGAAAAGCCCTCAATAGCCTCATCGGTGACCACTACGTTATTAAGTAGCACCTGCTCCGGAACTCCTGCCGCTTCCATCAGTTCAAGGTCACTCTCGTCAATGTAGGGAACCAGGGACTGGAGTTCGGCAAGCTCCTCCCAACTCATGTCTTCCTCTAAGGAGGCTCTAAGCTCCTCTAGTCGAGCCTGGTTCTTGAATACGTCTGCCAAAAGCTCTCTGGCTTCGCTGATTAGCGTGTTAGCTTCTCTGGCATCCTCAATCAGGGAGTCCGATACTTCAGAGCGGCCTTCAATAAACTGAGTAAGTCTGTCGGAGTTTTCTACGATACGTTTGAGCAGGTTTGTTCTTGCGTCCATAATAAGAATGTACCACGTAATTTTGAGTTGTCAAGACATGAAAATACCCTCCCGTTTGGGAGGGTACGGATCAGAGGAAATCTGGTATGTGAGTTACTTCATGCCTTCACCTCTGTGGCTTCGATTGCCTCGATATGGTCGGGAATGTCTTCGTCAGTAATAACCGCGTCGTCCCACCCCTTTTGCAATGCCTCTTTCTCGTTGGCGGCTTGCACCGTTACGGTTTTGTTCACGGTCATCGTCACAAGGACTTCAAAAGTTTTCAGGTCGTGTTCACCCATAGTCTTAAGTTACCTCGGGATTTTCAGTTGTCAAGACTGGTTCGGGGAATGTGAGACTTTTAATAATGGCTACCAACTCGTGGTAACGCTCCTCTGTGATCTCAATCCAAACATAACCTTTGCCTCTCTTGACAGGAAGTTCTACCAAGGTGTGATCTGGGTGCCACCAATTAGCCCAGTGATTTTGGGAGTACCCTGTGACTTCGAGAGACTTCCCGTCTCTCTGCGGGCCTTTCCTGAGCGTGTCAGAACCCACCTTGTACACTCCGTAGACCATTCTCCGGGCGTAATTAAGCCGGAAAGGGTCATCCTCACCAGGGTTGGTGAAGTAGTAGGAATCCGCCCCTTTCTTGAGAATCATAACCCACTTGTCTGTCCATTTATCCGCTTCCTCCTGTAGTACAGAGTCCTCTATCTGCTTGATAGATTCCTCAAGTTCCCGAACCTGTCGGTGTAGACGGGGTAGGTCTCGCTTGGTTAAGGGCTTCTGTGCCGGAGTTTTAGCTAATTCAACTACGTCGGTAGACTTGTAAACAAGGCGAGTGTCATCAGTAAGAATCACCTCAACATACCCCTTCACCATGCCTTCTATACTGATCGCCCCTACCTTTGAAGTGTAAGGGTAAATGTAGTCCCCTAGGCAGAGGTCTTTGGCTTTCTTAGTGTCGAGCATTACACCTCCACCTCCAGAGATTTGCGAGGCTTCTTACCTTTGGCGGGCCGGTCGATGTAAACCGAGCTACCCCAAATACGCAGGGCATCTTTGCCGTAAGAATGATCGGTGCCGTTTGAGTGCCGAGTCTTGAAACCGAACTCGGTTTTCTCTGTGACTACGTGTTGCCACCGAGTATTTTTGAAGCTCTTAATAATGTCTCCGACCTTAAGGTTTTGGAAACGGGTCTCAGCTTCCTGCTTGTCAACTTTAGCCGCCATGATGGTCGAGATAGCAAGGGCAGAGGCGAGGGTGGAGGTCTTGGAATCCTTCATAACTTTAATCTACCTCATTCTTTGGACTTGTCAAGGTATGGAAATACTTCATAGGATCATCGCAGAACTTAGCGATCTCCCTTACCATATTCCCCGGCTCATCACGGACTGTGCGCTTAAGTACAATCTCATCCTCATCATTTGACAGCCCGAATATGTAGGCGTTGCCTCTGGTAAATCCTGACCTGTAGACGTGGGCGGTGAACCCGTTACCTAAATCTCGGTACGCCCTATCGTCAATACCGATTGTAAAGTTGTGGGCTTTTACAGTAGCCGCTACCTCACACTTCAATTTCTCTTCTTGAGCTTTGGTTAAGGTGTTCATTTCTTAAGGAACCTCGTAAAACTGTCCAGTTCTCCCTTCCCCCGGAGCAGTATGCAGGATACTACATCAGGGTTGTCTTTGCGATAAGTGGTCACCGTGTACAGTCCATTTTTAGAACAAAGAACCATATCCTTCAACCATTTCTCCGCGTACGCCGCCACGTCAACCAGCATACGGGTGGTACATCGCTCGGCGTTATGGTGTTTTCGTAACTCCCGACGATCAACCATTACGTAACCTGATATAAGGTTGTTGAACTTTCCGTGTTCGTAAACCGTTATATCTCCGGTGCGCTCGATGTAGTATGGAAGGCAGTACACCCTGGAAAGAAGAGTTCCTGTAGGGGATGATACATCCTGCTCAAACCCATAGCCGTCAGTCTCCCAGTTGAACGTCTGGAGATGGAAAGTGTAGGTATCTGCAAGCATGGGCCGAGTCATCAGTACATCCTTCGTTATATCTTTCCATGTAGCCATTTCTGTAACCTCTGGCCCTACCGGGTCAGGTAGTTCCCCGTGCAGAGAATAAACCCGAAGCATAGGGGGTAGTGGGTACATCTCACTCAGCCTGTGGATGGTGTGGTACTGGGTGATAGCAGGTTTGGTGATCTCAAAAGTGTCGAGCGTAACACCCTTCGCCACTTCAACAAAAGGCAGGTCGGTTAATGGTCGTTCCATATTCCTTCAAGGTACCAGGCTCCTCCCCATCTGTCAAGGCTTGAGGCAGGGGTTTCTCCCTTCCTTTCTATATACGGTGGCGCGTGTGAAAGTCTTAATAGGAACCGCGCAGGGCGCGTATGACGCGTACTTAATATGCCCTGCACCTGCTAGTTATACGTGCCTGGGCCGAATCAAAAGTATCCGGGTTTACAGGGTTCCATCCTCTTTAACGATAGTTAATTTATGTGTGGGTAGGGGATTCATTCTAATGTCGCCACCAACTTCTTAGCTCGGTTAAGGCTTTGCTTTGGAGCAACTAACAACTGGTTACGGTGTAGCCCATCACGCCAAACAGTCACTGACCACCTATGATTTTCAACAGGATTGTCTAACCGGCAGTACACTACCACCCATCGGGCTCCCTTGTAAGTGAACGTATATGCCGCAGTGTCTTGTTTAGACAAGGAAACTACTCCGTATTTCTGATAAACTATCCCACACGACTAGGCTACACGGCCTCCCCATACTCCTACCTACCATTAAATGTCGATCTACGAAAGTAGCGTCGAACCTCTGTGCAAACGCATTAAGCATCATGTGACCGTGTGCGCTCCTGTACATCTCTTTCAACAAGGATTCTTGCCAGTAGCCGGGTGAGTAAGGGTTCTCCAGTTTTAACTGATCCATGTTTTCAACAGGGAACATGAACGCTAGGCACCGTACGAGTAGGGAGGTCTTAATCACTTGGTCACCGACAGCATGGTAGTAATGAGGCACAGGGTAGCCAGTATGACTAGCCCGAGCATGTAAACGGTTGTTGGTTTCATACTGTCACCTTCTCAGTCTCCAATAACGCAAGCTCCTTTACAACCAACTGCACTGTTGCCCTGTGACGACGGGCGGCAGAGAACCTAAGCTCTCGTAGCTTTTGCTCCCTACTTCGCAAGCACTCAATTCTTGTGTCAAAGCACTTACACCGTTCGATACAACTGTCAGTTGCGTAGCCTCTGCTGAGGTGAATAGGTTTGGGAAAGTACCAGTAGTACGCACTCCCTGACATAGGCGTAGCGTTCACGTCGATCTCCACCGCATCTTGAACCACGCGGCTCCATGTCCATACTTTCTTTGTGTTCATTAGCCTTCCTCGTCCGATCCTTTCTCATCTTCACTACAATCGTCACAAAAAGAATCTTCACTTTCAGTGTTAATCTCGTGGGAGTCGAACCACCAGCCGCACCCGTTACACTGAAGCGTGATGTCATCAAACGCTTGGAGGGTTTCCATAGGTTCCTGGAATAAATCCCAGTCTGGAGGTAGACCTGCGGCTTCAATCAATGAGGTACTGGATGTACTTTCGGCCGTACCGATCAAGGATTCTGCGAACTTAAGTACCTTGGCTTTATGCTCTTCTGCTGTGTCCATTTCTCTACTGTACCTCTTAAATTCCTCTTGTCAAGACAGGGTTTTGAACCTGTAAATCACGCAACTATAAAATTTTATAATTGAGTTTCATCCTTTTTCACCGCTCGAATCTCTTTAGGATAGTTTTCGTGCAAAGCGTACTTTAGTAACAGTTTTGGCATCTTGTACACATCAGTCTTACAGGTAGATGCTTTCAATAGTGACTGATCCACTACTTCTTTCCGCAAAGTCTCAATTATGTTTAATAAAGCCTGCCTTTCCTTTGGAACTACGTTTTCCATGGTAATAATGCTCTTTGCTGAGTACAAAACATCTCCAACATACTCTGGAAACATCCGCATGGTATGCCGCAATTCCCGTTCAAACCGGTAAGGAGTAAGCTCTGTCGTTCCTGAATCGAACTTAATGTTACGATTACTTGCTAAGCTGGTCTCGGTATCGAACGCAAGACGTTCTCGGTCTAAGGCCCCTATGATGAGTTGGATACCTTGGACTCCTGACGCATCAGGGTAGAGTCTTATTCTGAAATGAGTTGGAGTAGCCATTTGATTCTTCTTCTTAGTTTCTTTGTCTTACCGTACCCGTAGTTGAGGGATGTTTTCGCTTTGGGAACTCCCTCCGGCATTTCTTTATTAAGGAGACGGTAGAACTCCTCAAAATTGCCGATCTCGATCTGGTCAATAGCCAAAAGGATTTTCTTATTTCTCTTATCAAAATCCCACGGAGAGAATGACTCTTCAGCAGGGACTTCAAAGAACTTTGCGATCACACACCCGCTGGTACAGACCTGTGTTGATTCTCCATCTCTTGTATGGAGCCTGGAATGATAGAGCCGGGGGTAGATCGTGTAGTTAGGGTCACTCTCGCACTGCTTAACACAGCGGCGCACGATCTTTAATAACCTGACGGGATCACGGGGAAGTCTCTTATCAGTGGTGAACGTTTCCATTACAGTTGGTCGATGAGTTTGGTCAGTCTCTTTAGAAGAGGTTTGCACCCGTCCGGCAGATCGTATCCGTAATAAATAGGAGGTAGAACCGGGGACAGGTGCTTGGGTTTCTTTCGGCCCAGTAGAGTATAGAACAAATCAATGTTCCCTAGCTCGATCTGGGACAGCGCATCTAACTTTTTCTGCTCCTGTAATGAAGGGATGATTGGCACGTTATGTTCGAGCACCGGCAGGTCATAGCAATAGGCCATGGTAGCTCCTGCTAAGTTGACTGACGTGGGGTTTCCTGGCATACCAGTTTCTACGTGGTAACTGAGGTACATCTTGACTAGGTAACGGTCATCCCTAAGAACATGGCGGAGGGCCTTTCTAGCCGTTTTAAGGAGCTTTCGGGGGCTACTCGGGAGTTCTGCCTGGTTAGAGAAGGACGTTGACCTTTGGGCGGGAGCTTTCGCTGGCATTTATTCGATCTACCTCCTCTTGAACGGCGTCAAAGTAGGCAACGTCAATACATCCTGTGGTGTCAACTACTGGAATGATCTTGAAATCTTTCTTTGTGTAGAATCGACCGGTCAGTATGCAGGACAGGGACTCCTCGATCCGGTGCTCAAGAATTTTTATGTCGTCATAACAAATTCCGGCGTACTCCCACTTGCGAGTTGAGGCAGATCGTTTCAGTAATGCGAATATGATCTCTCCTTCAGGCTCGTCAGCAGTATGAGGAATGTTTTCTCCGTGAGGGTGCCAACACTTATGACAGCACCACGTTTCGTCGTCGGCGCACCACTGACCGGCTATAGTGGAAGTTTCACAGAAAGCGCAGGCTATGGCTTCGGGCACGTATAGTTCAATCTTAGACATAGTCGAACACCACGTTGTCTCCTTCCATTCTGATATTGTGGATACAGGTGAAATCACCTTCCTCAGCTATAAGAAGGACGTGTTCTGAGTGTTCCGGATGCTGTGCTCTGGAGTTGAAGACCACTTTGGTGGTAGGGTCTAAGGGAGCAGTTTCGATCCCCGCTTTATTCAGCTTTGCAATGATTAGCTCCCTTGCCTCTCCTGCAATATCATCGAAGCGAGTAGGATGTACAATCGCAGGACAATCAGCAGATCGAGTGGCCTGCTCGTGCTCCACGTTCCCCTTAAACTTAGCCGCACACGCTTGGTGGAAAGCCGAAAGAGCGATCCTACGAAACATATTGGGTAGCAACGGCATGTAAGTTTTAACTATAATGACATCCTCTGTGTACCCGTTTAGTTCTAGGTAAACCATGTTGTCATAAGTTGGTAGTGGAATGTCCGGGTTAATGTTCAGTTGCATCTGCTGTGCAAACTGGATCACGTTTTGCCAATCCTTAACGGTGTTTAAGTTGTAGTTGTTCATCTCGTCTACAAGATGACCGGCTACTCCTTTGTTTTTGAAGTTGTTATGTTTTCTCATTGTTGTTACCATCGGTAGTAGGAAGTAACTTAGCATTAGATGCCAGGTTATGGATGTCTTCTTCAGTTATCCATTCCTTAAATTTCTCTGACAACTCCACTAACATGAGTCCAGGTATACAAAGCAGTGCTCCTAGAATCAATGCGGATAAATGGGCAGGCCAGAGTAACCCGTAAACGTAGAACCACCTGGTCATTGTTCCTTCGCCCTCTTAAAAGTTAAAGTCACATTTAGGACGGAGTACCCCTTGTCTTCTTCAATCGCGCCTGTGATAGGCAAGTGCTCATCTCCATCTGATTCACAGGAATCTTCTCCGTCGAAAACCCATCCGTCTTTAAGATAACCTTGAATTAGCTTCAGTACGTGCATAATGTCTCTCCCATCAAATACCCTGGCGTTGCGCCTAGATTGATTGCTTCTTTAACGCCTTGCTCCAAGGTAAGGGACGCAACAATATAAACACGCTCCCCGTTCCACCGCAAGAATCCCTCAGCGTTTGCTTCTCCGAGAGAAGGTGTAATCCACTCACAATAGTCTCCAAAAGCTCCCCATTTTAAGGTCAGGAACTTCTCAACTCTTTCACTAACATCATCCCTGCCTGCTAGTTGCTTTGTAACGAAATCACTGTACTCCTCTTCAGTGGATTCCCTAGCTTGTGGAGCATGTGTGAAGAACTCATTGACGTTAGCTGTTACCATGCAACCGTTCGTAATTCGTCTGTAACTCCGGCTATCCTGGCTTACCACAGGTGGGAGCGGTATGCTGATTGGAAAGGGATACCCTAACCATTCTCCTAATTCTTTATAGTCTTCAATTTTCATAGTTCCATTTTCTCCTTTAATGTCGTAGCAGTGTTATCCCTTGGCTTAGCAAACGGCAAGATACAGTATTGTTCAGAGATGACGAACTCTTCGGAACGTTCGTACTCTTTGCTTATAGCAGGGCCATACAGTGTTGCACCTTTCGAGGTCACTTCTTTAATGTAGATGTCGCCGTCGGCTATACGTTTATCCTGCTCGGCTAGAGCAGTTAGTAGTTCCGCCAATTCTTTAACTGTCATTTCGGTATCCCCAAGAACCCAGGGACTGTGAAGTTCAGGTCGATTGCTTCTTGGATAAGCTCGGCCGGTGGGACGCTATCGGCACGGGGCCATAGGCCAGTTCTACCATCGACTGTGTACATTCTTTCCTGCCCTATGTAGCGGATAGCTCTTTCCACAATCGCAGGATCGCTTGCTAACTCTTCAACTGTTTTACGCATTAGCTGTCTAACGCTCAAGGCTTCACAATACTCAGGTCTAACAGTGCCAGGTTCTTGTTGAGGGCCATAACGAATGACCAGTGCCCCTTGGAATAAGGGCTCCACTATGTAACCCCGGCACCTTAACAATGCGATGTAGTCGAGATAAGTTAGTGACCGAGTCTCCTCTCTTTGAAGCGCAGGCTCTGATGACTTAATCTCCACTATTGCGTAATCCCCTTCCGGAAGTTTGAAAGGAGGGAGAACCCTACCATCAGGAAGCGTGACTGTTATCTGACTAGGGCCTTGTAAAAGGGTGTAGATGTCAGGATCATTGAAGTCTGTGATTTTCGGAGTCGTTACAGGATCAGGGTCTTTCTCAATAGGCATGGTAACCAGCGCGTAAAGATGATCCATAGTATTGTCTGGAAGTAATTCGTAAGTATACGATCTCACACAAGTTGCTACGCGAATCCGATCTGCCGACCCAAACCTGTGTTCGTCACGGATTTCAGGACTGTTCAATAACTCAACATGAGCACCTACGGCAATCATCAACACGTTACCCTCTTCAGGTAATTCAATACCGTCGAGTTCCTTCATCTTTCTAATTAAAGAAGATACGTGGTTGGTTCGTATATGGGTGATTGGCTGGGTAACTTTCATAGATTCTCCTCAATTACATACACGGAAGATTCTCGCTGATAGCCTCTGCCATCTTATAAATCTTCGTGCCTTTGTTGACCTTGGTTTGATTCACGATTGCTTCGCAAAGTTTAACTAGTTCTTGACCTTCCTTCAAAGTCATAACTACTGCGATCTCAGGAACTACTTTCCCATCTAGGTTTTCAAGCTGGCTTACTCTCATTGGTTTTCCTCCGTAACATCTTCGAGTTCAATACTCTTGTGGAATCGGTACAAGAAGATTAGCTCTTTTAGAGCTAAAATGGCAATGATCGAGAAGCCTACAATGAGTAGGGGTCGAATTACTGGGATCGCATATTGCGTGAACCATTCATACATCACAATTTAATAGTACACCACGATAACAGGTTTGTCAAGGTAGGGGGAAGGGAGGCGAGTCCTTCCCCAGGTACGCTAGAGTCTCTTTACGATCACCCCTTTGTGGAGTCCATCAGGTTTGTTCTGAAGGGCTCTGAAGGCTCTGCGACTGAGGTCAATTCGCTTGCCGGTGAATTTCTTAGACATACGGTCGTTGATCTTCACGGTGATCTTATTACCATTGTAGCTAAGTTCGACTTTCGTTCCCAGCGGAAAGTCATTAGACGCGGCAGTCATTTTATCCTGACTGAAGATTTCACCTGACGCTGTCTTCCGGCCTACGTACTTGTCAGAGTAGACCGATGCCGTCCGTTTTACCTCTGTGGCAGGTGCAGACGGCGTGAAGAGGGACAGGAGGATTGCGAGTGTATTCATCATGCTCGTTTCTCCGGATCGTGTGATCCTATTGAATGTTATCTGCGGATTTGGGTCGTGCCCTCATAAATGAGCATGAGCTTCCCAGGTTTTCCACGGATAGGTTCGCCGGTGAAGGCGAATATAACCAACGGCTTTTGTTGCTCGTTAGCTAATCTGATTGAATGGGCCGTACCTTTGCTCTCGTTGACATGGAAAGCTATGACTAGATCGGAGTCGGCTATGATCTTTCCATTGCGCCGGAACCCTGCTGACTTGCCGTAGGCTTTCCAGTCAGGTAGGTGCTCAGTAAGAGGGAGGTAATTCTCCTTAGCCCACTTACGGGCAAGGCTGTCCACACCCTTGGCACCTCCGGAAACCACTCTTGCTACTTCATCTGGGGAGATGACCCGTTCCAAGTATTTCAGGAAGGTTTTGTAGTTTGTTAAGTCACGCGATCCGACGATGCCAACGGTGAGTTTGTTCATGGTGTTCCTTATAGGTCGTTATTGTTTATGTGCAGTGTCATCTTGAAGTAGGAGGAAAGCTGGTCGATGCTTCGCATGTAGTCACGATTCAAAGCATCAGGAGATAAGGGGTGGAACGTGTTATCAATAAGGACAACCGTGTCACGGGCCGAATCTGCTCTTGCGAACCTAGCCAGGTCACCGGGGAAGATAATGCGGAACCTGCTTGCTGTATGGGAGGTGAAAGCATGGTCGATCTCAGGGGTGAAAATGCCAGAGTTGTTTGCCCAATCTCTAATGTACTGGCTACTGTTAGGATGTACCACTAGCAAGGTGGGCAGGTGAAGTCGCTCTCCTAGTGCAAGGAGTAGTAAGGTGCTTCCTGAGGCGCGTGGGCGGTTGAGTACGATACGACCAGGCCCGTGATACTGGACCAGCTTTTGTAGGGCATCTGCCATGTTGTCGATCTGAGCGTGTTGGGCGTTTGTTACCTTTTTCATTTGAATTCACTTTACCTTGTGGTTGTTGTATTTGTCAGTGACCTGCCGTGTGCGCTGACCTATAGGAACCTCATTGATAGCGTCCCTCACACTTTTCTCGTGCGCCGGAGTTCCTAACACGCTAGAAAGGCGTTTCTTAAATCTGGCAGTGTCCACGTTGACTGGTTTGGTACGGTTCATTTCTCTTATGAAACTGTCAGGATCGGTGAACGGGTTTGTGGATTCCTTTACATCAGGAAGGAGCCCTTCAGCTTTCATCTTGTCAATCTTCGCTTGTAGAAGCTCCTGTGTCATGGACTGACTATCAAACTCAAGGAACTGTACTTCTCCTACGTCGATGCACTTGTTCTCATCAAACAAGGATTGGCGCATATACATCTGAGGTACAGCCCAAACATAAAACCTTGGTAAGTAAACTCCCCCTATGTTATTAAGGTGTCGCGCAACTGCTCCGTATTCGTACCCGACAGGGCCACTAATGCGTACCAACACAAAGGTGCAAGGAACTACGCCGAACTTGTTATTACGTCTCATAGTTTCAATGTACCTTGTGATTGTGACTTGTCAAGATTGGTTAGCGATAACGTCTCTTCTTCCAATCATCTTTATGCCGCTCTTCGTAAGCGATTCGACCGGAGTTGGATACGACCACGTAGATAAAACCCATCAGAGCAATCAGCCCTAGACCGAAGAGGTTACTCATTTCTTGATCCCTCCATCAGCGTTGCGGGCTTCTAAGTACGCCGCCTTAATCTCCTCAATAGGAACGCTCACGGTGCAGGTTCGACCGTTCTTCAAAACTACTGAAGTGTTGGTATCATCCACCTGCGCGTAAGACTTAATCTGATCGGCGGTGAATGACTGATCCCCACTAAGTTGGGTGTTAGGATTGTTGACGCTGGCAGGAAGGAACTTTCTTGGGTTACTCATGCTTCTATGATACCTCTCTTTTGACGTTTGTCTACGGCTTAACCAGTAGATTTATGACTGATTGCTGGTACTCAGCAGGGAGGGTCATGGCGGCGCGTACCATAACTCTACGGTTGCGCTCTCCTAGTATGCCGAAATGAGGGAATACGGAGGCTAGATGCTCCATCCTGGTTTCCCTGTCCAGGAGCTTATAAATCCTCATAGAGGTCTTGTTCCGCATCTTCCCTGCTTTTGACAGGTACTTGAACTGATCTCCTTTCGCCCACACCCAGTAGACTCCACCGGGGGTGTTGTTAGGATGCACTTTCTTAGGCAGGCTGAATACTTCGCTCTGTCCATTCTCATCCTTCTTTGCCTCGAAGAACTCGTCGGAAGGGTCGTGCTCTACATAAATGTGCTTCAGGGTGTGGAGGTCGTTTTCATCGACCCTCACACCCATATAAAGGAGCTTTACGTAACTAGGCAAGGTTCCGTCTCCAGAATCCGGAACCAAGAATGATGTGGACTTGTCCCTTAAGGTGAGGGAACGTGGAGTGGATAATCTTGATTACCTCATCGAGGATGTACGACGGGATAGTCATGTTGAGAATGACACCCTGTACTTGTCCATGTTTCTCCTCGATCACCCGGATCATATTGGCGACGTTAAGAACGGTGTTCTGAAGATCGGCAATGGTATGCGCTGGAACGCTAAAGGCAATGAACGGAGGAGCTTGCCAGTCGTTCTGCTTTCCTTGTAGGAAGAGTCGGTAGTTAGGGTCGTGGAAAATGTTGAAGCAGGATTTCACGAACTCCTCTGATAACTCTGGTGAGAGTGTAGCCTCAGGAGTATCCACAACCATGTCTTCGTAATTGCAGGATGTAGACCGTGCGTTAGAGAACAGGGCTGATCCTCCTGCATGAGAGAATACAGCAAATACGCCTCCTTCGGTGTGGTAGATGTCCTGGTCTGGCTTGATCCAGTTGAAAGGACTGGCACAGGCTTCAATGCCGCCAGCACGTACCGCTTCTAAGATGTCGGCCCGGGGGACTTCATCACTGTTGATACGCAAGGTGCCCACTCCAAGCACGTCAGCGCGGGCGAAGTAGTGTTTAGACGCCTGTGTGAGGGATTCAAGGGACGCTACCCATCCTTCCTCAACCTCCGGTTCAACACCTAGCACCGGCTGTCGCTTTTGCCAGGGCCACTTAAACATTGAGCACCCGGTAATGCACTGCGGCCATGTTGGTTTTCTTACCGATAGTGGAAGCAAGGTAACCATTCACCGATGCTCCTGGCGTATTGATGACCTTAATCAGGTCATCATAGAACTCGTTGGAAACGTTGGCAGTAAGGTTGGTTCCGTACTTGGCACCGCTCCCTTTGTAAACCACAACGATAAATCGAGGCTTGCGGCACAGATAAATCTTCTCGATAGCGGTGGAAGTAAAGACAAGTTCCTCAATCTCTCCCGCCTCTTCTTTAGCTAATGCAGTTTGCCAGAGTTTCTTGTCTGACCAAAGTTCCGCCTTAGCTTTTTCTTTTTTCTTCGGCATATAAAAATAATACCCTAGGTTGATCTATTTGTCAACCTAGGGTAACGGAGTCTGACTTCAAACTCTAACGATTATTCATCGTCATCATCGTCATCGTCATCATCATCGTCGTCCGAATCATCATCATCATCATCGTCGTCGCCATCCGAATCTGAATCATCGTCATCATCGTCGTCATCGTCATCATCTGAGTCGTCGATAGCGGATTCCTTTTCATCGTCGTCATCATCTGAATCGTCCACGTCGTCCGTATCATCGTCGTCATCGTCATCGTCGTCAGCATCGTCAATAGAAGCTGGCACGTTGTTGACCATGGCATCCGTGATGTCGAACTCTTCCTTCTCCTTGTCGCTGACAGTGGATTGAACGAATACGAAGATTTGAGTGACTGTTTCTTCCCACTTCTCAGTATCGGAAAGGTCGTCCGCCGTGATGATCTGAAGCGTCATACCGTAGGAAACCATTCGACCGATGAGCACTGCATCAGAAATGAGATCGAACGCATTGTTATCGACCGGAACAGTCTTCTTGCCCTTCTTGGTCTCAAGCTCCCAGGTGAGGTTGTAGGTTTCTTGTGCGCCCATCAACCGGTTAAACGCCTGCTTACTTTCTTCAAAGATCGCAAGCATTGAAGCCCGGATCACGCGGAACGGTTGTGCCGTACCGTAAGGTCGTGAAGCATCAGTACCCTTGGACGCTTTGGACAGAGTTGCCTTAAGTTCCTTCGTTGCTTTCTTCGTTGCTTTCTCAGGAGTGGGAGGAGATTTTCGCTTGTCCGTCTTGTCCGCCGATCCTTTCTTAAGGTCGGTTCGCTTGACTTCTTGGTTTGCCGATTCAATATCCTTGCTCAAGATTTCTGAAGCCCGTGCGATCAGGTTCTTGGCGTGGTTCTTGCGCTCTGCATCATCCTCACTGGCACCAACGATAACCGTTGCGCTTTCCATTGTAAGGCGGGACTGCTCAACGTAGCTCCGAAGCCACTTGAGAGACATGACCGTGCAGATTTTACGTGCAAGACCGGTACCGCGCTTTCCAGAGTATCCGTACTCCTTAAAGACCGCCGTTGCTTCAGGACTTTCAATCTCCTTAATTCCCCGTCGCTTAAGCGATCCGACCATACGAGACGCCCGGTCGATGTCTGAGAGGTTCGCCCGCTCAAAGTTGACCCGTGCCATCTGATCGTAGATTGCGTCACCGTCGAGAGTGCTGAGGTTTGCAGGAACAAAGATGTTCTCCGGCGCGACCTTTGTCTTGGTGTGGTACTGGCCCACACCTGTCATGCGCGTGAAACCATCGACAAGGATCAAAGGTTCGTCAGTTGTTTCTTCATAGACAGTGAGGTGGGTATGGGGCTGACCCTTTGCCGCCACAACGCTTTCAACAACGCTCTTGCTCTCGTCAGTAAAGACGGTTCGAGGTTGGGGATAATTCTTGTGCCCTACGAGTGCAAAAGCCTCAGGGTCGCCTGCTTTTCGTGCCGCCGCCAGTGCCTCAGAGAATCCATAAATTTCAGAAGCTCGAATATATCCTTCAGGACATTCCTGCAATTTAGGGGCTTTATCAGCCTTAGGGTTTTTGGTCGCCTTAGTTTCCTTGGTCGCTGGTGCCTTGTCAGCACCTTTTTTCTTTTCAGTTTTTTCAGTTGGTTTTTCGGTTTTTGTTTTGTTTGCCATTGCAACTCCTTGTTTTAGTTTAGATCATGTTCCGTAAAATGTCAAGCCCTAGTACGCAATTATAAAATTTTATAATTGCGTGATTACCCCGTAATCCACACGGCCTGTCAGATACTGGTAAACGTTCCCACTACGCTGGCAAGCGGTTCGGGAGTTCACTGTAGCTGTGTCGTGAGGAGGGCAGAGGCGTTTGAGTACCTTGAAAACGGAGTGGACTCGTAAACGAAATTGAAAATCTGGGTCAGGTTTTCGGATGTTATTTTGTAGTCGGTACCCTGCTTCGATCAGGTCATACGCCTCAGGGCTGAGGTTGTTGCCCTGTAGATAGTCGGTGTACACGAAGTCCGGAACTCCTGCGGCGATAAAGCAGGCACGATCTGCGGCGATAGGGTTGACCGTGGTGTTCTGCAAAGCTACCATCTCACTGACGTGCGAGAGGAACTGGTCAAGAACATCGACCGCCTCGATCTGCTGGAGCGGGGAGCTACCTGCTTGGTGAACAAATTCAATATGCTTCTTAGCGGCAGAGAATGGACGGACTTGAAGATCGTCAGGGTAGAGGGAGCAGACTAGGTGGAGCCGGAGCTTAGTCTCCTCGCTGTAAGCGTTGGTGCCGATTACTAAAGTCTGAGGATCAGCGTAGGAAGCAGAGTGGAGACCGAGCTTGTCGATGACCACGTCAAGACGTTTGCGTTTGGTGTAGTCAGGTACCTGTCCTTGGAAAGCTCTCACGATAGAGCCTGCATCCATAGAGATTGACCAGGATTTTGATGACGGTGTTTTGGGTTTGAATGTTAACATGGGTATTTTTCAGTATACGACTAGTTATGGGTTTTGTCAAGGGATAGAAAATAAAAAGGGAGAGTGGCTGATTCACTCTCCCTCTGCTGACTTGAAGTGGTTACTTCGCCGGTTCGGTTTCTGCCTTTGCTTTCTCCTCTTTCTTGATGACAGGCCATGACCAGCACCCTTCCAGGGGATTCTTGGAGAGTTGTACTCCTTTGACGTGGGGGATGATCTCGTTGTCTGCAAAGACTCGGAGATTGACAAGCGCGTTATCCCCTTCGCCGCCGACGTGGGTAACGATTGCCGGGACAGTAAGCATCTCATCGTCTTCAAATACTCGGCCTGCGGCGTAAGCAGATTGAAGATGCTTGGGTACTGTGTAGTTGACGATTCGTCCGACTGTGATTGGTGTTGCCATATTTTTTCCTTAGTGTGAAGGTCGTGTCGCCTGGTCCGATGGGCCGTAGGTTTTTGGAGCCTTCGTGGGCGTGAGTGTACTCCCTGGAGCCGGTTCAACCTCGTGGTATTGTAAGCCTCCTTGGTGAAGCGTGACAAATTGAACCGTCCCATCCTTGTCAAGAGTGTCCATTTGAAGTGTATATGCCACGCACCCGTTCACCCAAAGTTGCCTGGATGTGGTTACGCCGGTAAGGTCTGAATTGTGGATACTTTTAAGCCTCACTCCTAAGGGGAACTTGAATACATCATCCCCTACAGGTCGTGCGTTCAATGAGGACACTTCGAGCACTAACCGCTCCGTGCTTACACACGGCTCATCAAGCCAGACTACAGTAGCGGAGTCTTTCGTTTCTGCGTCAATAGCCGTCACTCCGACCTGATCTCCTGCGTATAGGCTTTCAAGAAGTGCTTGGGCGATGACTTGTTTTTGGTTGACAAGGTTTGTGTAGAACGCACCTAGCTGGTGACCAGCGTCGGATTGAAAAGTGGAAACGTTTGGGTTATATTTCATGTGGATTCTCTAGCCTGTCCGTCGCAAGGCGTTACCCCACCAAGCGATGAGGGGTGGACAGGCTTTGAAAGAAATATACCTTGGAGATTTGTGGATGTCAAGGGATAAAAATACCCTGCTTCCAGGAGAGGACAAGGGAAGCAGGGTGACTGGATCAGGTTTGAACTCCTGCTCTTACGGCAGGTTGCTGTGATTATACTACTTTATCTCTGGCGGCGCGGTCAATTTCTTCTAAGTAATCACGCAACTCCTGGTGATACTTGTCCAGTTGTTTTTGATAATCCTCCTTCTCTTTATTGTGCGCCTCTACAACATCCGTCACCCATCCGTAAACGGTGAGGGACGCCCAAAGAAATGCCATCAAGGTGAATAACCCGCACACCACATTCATTAGCATCTTCCCCCAAACAGGAATAGTAGGGTGATTTGAGTGTAAAAGAGGCCCTGTAACATTGCCTAAACCTGACACCACAAATCCTCCCATTAAGATCAATGCGGGGATCACCCATATTGGTAGCGGCGGCTCTGGCTTTACAGGAGGCTCCGCCCTCTTATCAGGAGCTTTTCGTTTATCAGAAGGAAGAGGGCCTGTGTAAATGTCAGAAGGCTTTTCAGATTCCATGGTTTAAGTGTTGCACATGAATCCTGTCTTGTCAAGAGATGTATCTAAAATGGAAGAGGGTGCCGCGCATCACGAACAGCACCCGTCCCCCTATGTCCAACCCATGAACACCGGTATCCCTACCGAAGCCGTTATAATACCCTAAGCCGAATTAAAAGTATCAACCTGCTAGGACTGTAATCCTAGACCGTGATGCACCATTGGAAACACTGATGACTGAATTCTGGTCGAAGTAAAGAAGCCCATACCGGAAAGTATCCATTTCGTCAGAGAATCTTTTCTGTGGATTTGCCCCGATTCTCATGCCTTCATCATCAACTTTGTAAGCGTAGCCTTTAATGGCTTTGCAAAGGCGAGGACAGTTGACTGGGTTGACTTTCAAAATTCTCTTGCCAGCGGCAGTGCAAATGTACTTCTTGCACATGGAGATGGTTCTGACGATCTCTTGACCGCCAAGCTCTTTCTTACCTGAAGGGTAAACGACCTGCCATGATCTGTTGATGCCGGTTCCTGTTGCGGTTCCCTCTTCCCAGTCAGCACCGGCGTCTCTCCGGTGGGGGTCGATGACAATGTATTCCGGAATATCGTATCCAAAGGTTTCTATATGATCGGAAACTTCTCTCTTCAAGGTCATGGTGTTGGGGCACCGATCCACAACAATCTCGTCTATGATGTTGAGGAAGTTGCCACATCTGGAAATCTGTACTAGGTAAACAACCGCCGTCGCCCCTTCCGAAGGATCGCTCCATGCGTAGAGAGGAAGTTCTGGATCGTATTCCGCGTCAGTGTAGTTTCCATTCGGGCCGTACTCGTGGATGAACTCAGGGTAAACAAGTCCGCCTGTAGCAGGCTTGACACAGAGGTACTGGGAATCCCAGTCTTCTTGTGAATTCTTTCGCTTGGTGGCGATGACACGTCTTCGAGGAATCCAGCCGGTAGATTTTCTGGCTTTGACTCCTTGGCAGTCTTCCCAGAGCAGGCAGGTTTGCATCTTATCAGCATCGGAGCCGAAGGGGTTACGATCTATGGCCACACAGGTCGTGCAGGGTTTCATAACCTCAAAGATCGACCACTCGTACTTCTTAAAGCCGCGCTTATCCGCCTCCTCTGTGAGCCAGAAAGCTCCTCCGGTTACAGTTTGGCGAGTAGAGAAGAAGATCGTTTGAGCTTGCCGGTAAATGCCGTACCTGTCATAAGGAATAGCGTTCCCAAGTGCCTGCCTAATTCCACTTGGTTTCCAGAACTCGACCTCGTCCCCTGTCAGTTTGTGAGGGTGAGAACCTGAGATACCGGATCGGCTCGATTTTGAGATGAACCATTTGCTACCGTTTAACCAGTTGGCAGAGAGACGGGCTGGGCGTTTGGTCAGTGTGGAGGCTAGTACAGGAACCTCAGCGAAATCTTGAAGATAGTCTGAGGAGTACATGGCCTGTGACTCTGTACCTCCAGCGTGTACAGATATATGCTGGGGGAGCCACATGTTCACAAGGAAGTGAGCTATGGAAGTGTAGTAAGTTTTGGAACCTGCGCGAGGAGCGATGACGACAACGGTTTCGTTTATGGCCATCATCAGATCATAGAAGTAAGTGAACGGTGCGTCCATCTCATCCGAACAAGAAGTGTAGGGGATGGTCACTCCAAACAATACGCGAACTGCTTTGTGGTACTCCTCTGCGTTGCGAGGCATCGTATGACAGATTCGATTGGCGTGGTTGTAGTAAACCGATTGGAGCTTGTCGAGATCAGCCTGGTTATATTTATGAACCAGTGCTTCCGATTGGGCTTTCCATGCCCTGCTTGATTGCTCTGTGCGCTTCTTCCTTGCCGGGGATTTCTTCCGCTTGGTGGAGGACTTCTTTCCTTCGACTTGTACCTTCTGCGCTTTCTCCCTCTTCTTTAAGACAGAGGCGAAACATGTCTTACTCATCTTCGTCATCCCCCTCTTCGTAGCCATCGTCTTCGTCAGCCACCTTTTTAGGTTTAATTCGGGCTTTAGTTTCTATCACTGCAATCGCAGACTTGGAAGGTGGGGGTACGGAGGCTATAGGCTTGCCGTCAATGGTGTTCTTCATCAGGCCAAGCTCTACATCTAAATCATAAGGGTTGCTACCATCAGTCAATGACGGAATGGGCGCACCATCCTGCGTGGGCTGAGCCTGGGTAATCGACTGCCCTAACATCTTGGAGAACATAGGGGGAAGTCCGTCCTTGTTCGTAAACATCTTGACAAAGTTGTCGCTGATTCTGGAAGAGTGTTTAAGAAGTAGTTCGGTTAATTTAAGACGTTCCTCAACTGTCATGTTATCAACATCGAATGTAGAAAGTAACTTCACTAGCGTACTATCTAGCAACGCAATTTCAGTTGCAACTTTCTCACCTAATGCTTTGATAACGTCAGCATTAACTTCTTTAGCTTTGCTAGTTACACTATCCCTGAATTTGTTTTTGAATTTAGTTCGGGATTCTTTTCTTAACTCATGCCAGTCTTCTGCGTCAGAACTTTTACGAATAGTAGAGAGCTTAACGTCATCAGTTTCCTCGGGTTTTAGATTGCAGTATTCTAACCAAGCATCCTCAAGAGTCCACGCGGCGTTGTCTAACTCCGTAGCAAGGAAGTAAGCCTTAAAGTTTTTAACAACTCTACTTAGTTTTACCATTCTTCTGTCGCAAATCCTCACACTCTACAAGAAGGGCTTTGTACTTCTTTAAGAGAGCTTTGTGTTTCAGGTATCCGCGAAGGAGCTTGATAAGTGCATCCATGCGAATAACAGCGGCAAACATGTTAGGTTCCAGATTCTTAATGGCTCCAGCAGGAGGGTTAGGGTCTCGAATCAAGGCAATGTGAATTCCTTCACGTTGTTTCAGAGCCGATCCTATCAGCCCTTTAACTTTTACCTTCTCATCGACGTGGTAAAAAATAGGTTCAAGCTCACTCACAAGTGCGAACAGTTTCTTGGGTGAGGCTTTGTGGTTTTTGACTTCAGCGCGGAAGAGGCAGGAGCACTCATCCGATGGGGGAAGCACCCCTTTCCTAAGTGGAACTCCCACTTTAAGGTCTCCATCGGTGGACACGAATCTCCCTGATCCGAGTACCCTTACCGTTGGGACTTCATGCTTATTGAAAATGGCTTCAGCTTGCCTCTCGGCTAATGTTCCCTTCGCTACTCGGGACCGATTGAGAATCCCCTTTCTTGGGGCGACCTCGCTTTCTGCCGGGGACTTTGACTTTAGCTTCCCTTTTGAGCCTTGATTTTCTGGAGAGCCTTTCCCTCCTTTCACGGTCTTCGACTTCGACAAGTTCCGCTCGTCTAGCTTCTTCGGCTTTGTTGACGATTTCGTACTCTTCGAGGTAGGGGGAGATACAGCGGAACTCTTCCTCCGGAAAATACTCGGGGAAAGCCTCCCTCCATCTCCTGTTCCGCTCATAATCCTTGACAGCATGGCGCATCAATAACCCCCATGTCAAGCCCCCTTGCCCAATTACTCTCATCTCCTGTCTCTGCCGGTGGAGGGCAGACTTGAACGCCGCGTCTGTTAATCCTGCCTGTTTTGCAAGCACTACTGCCTTCGGAGAGTCTGGAAGAACCACCAGCCACGCTAAAGGGAAAGCCCACTTTAGTAAAAACATTACATCCTCTTCTACATCGTATCTATCTGCTACTGACTCGTAATCTTTTTTGTATAACTCCTTAGAAATAGTGTCCAAGTATACACCGTTTAATTGTGCAACTCTTTTATATACCCTAGCGCGTCGTTCAGATTTCCTGAGTAAATCTATAACCTGATTATTTATAGTCCTGTACACATAGGTTAAACTTTTAACTTCATATCCTCTTGACACCCATCCGTGTAGGAGTAGAGTTACGTTACATGCAATGTCTTCTTTCTCTGCTAAAGTCCAAAAACCTGCAACAGACGTTAGGACTAATCCATAAACGCATTTTAATACAGACGGGTAATGGAAATTTTTCGCCGTGATCGGGAACTCGACTAAGCGGGCATCCGCAATCTCCATTAGGGTCATGCAGGTATCTTACCTAACTCTTAGTGACTTTAACGGAGGTCTTTGTTTTCTTAAATTTGTACACCGAAGTGAAGGAGGCAGGCGTGTGGGAAATCATTATGATCTGGATACCTGTCTTTGAAGCAAGGTCTTCGATAAACTCGATCAGACGATCCCATCGGTCCAGGTCGAGATTCATACTTGGCTCATCGAGTAGAAGTAGGGGGTTGAGATCACGTTGCAGTAGCAAACACGCCAGCCGGATACCAAAGCTCATAAGATTGGTAGCTCCTCCTCCTTGCTGTGAGTAGGGAAGACTTGTTTCCGCCCAGATCAGGAAAGGAATGAGCCCCACCACTTCCTCTTCAGGGCTCAGCTTCTCCTCAAACTTTAGGGCAAGCGGCTCTCCCATAACATAGGTCATAAGTGAGGTGACCAGCGTTTCGATATGGGTCTTGGAATCCTCTTGAGATTTCAGCGCGGCCGTGGCTAAAAGGATCGCCTCCCCAAGCACCTCTGCCTCCTTTTCATTCAGCTTGAGTGATTGCCGGTGGGTATCGAACAGTCCTTGGTGTACCGATCTTTCTGCCTCTCTCCAGCTTAATAATTCAAGTGCCTCATCCAACATGTTTCTTAACCGCCTTCAAACTCTTCGCCAGCTTCGCCTCTAATTCTTCTTGTTGCTCCAGCATCCCTTCTTCGGCATCTTTAAGCAAGGGCAGGAGGGTGTTCTTCAGGTACTTCGCATTAGATAGGGAGTTCCATTTAATGTCGTTCCCGTCAATAAGGTCATCACTGACCATCTCTTGAAGAAGATTGGTTAGTTCTAATACCTCGCTGTCAAACCGAGAACCGGCGCGGATCGCCTCCGTCTCTGCTTGTTTGATCTCATCGAATATGGCTTTTACTTGTTTACTGTCCATCTGGAATCTCACTTAGTAGTTTGGTCACGGCAGACTTACCGATCCCTAATTCTTTGGCTAGGGACTTAAGGAACTTACCCATGTCGGTCGGGTCTTTCACTGCGCTCTCTGGTATCTCCTTCAGTTGTTCAATGAAGTGCGAGGAGACATAGCTACTGACAGCGTAGTCATCAACATCTTCATGGAAGGCTACACCGTAATCCTCCCATGGAATAGGGAGTACCTTAATACTCTTAGCGGTGGTGTCGAGGAGGAAGAAGTTGCAGGAAAACGCCATCTCATTCTTCTTCATTGGAGTAAGCACCCCGCCTCCGGCGCACATGATATTCTTGTTACCCTTGGGCCGAGTTGGAAGGAACCCTTTGTGGATGTCTCCAAAGAAAAGCCAGCCGGTTCCTTTAATATGAGTCTTGGTAATGTCGAGAGCTTCAGGCCATGCAGAGTCACACACGCTGGCGTGAACGATGCCTATACCTGAGTGAGAGGTGCGTCCCTCTACAAGATCATCCCATGCTTTAGAACCCCAAGGGTAGCCGGTGATCTTCACACCATCTAGCGTAATCGACTCGCCGTCTCCTAACACCTTTAGATTTCCCACCAGCCCTTCTAAAACTGCCAGATCGGACTCTGTGCAGTAAGTATCAAGATTATGGCCACGCAAATCGTGTTGACCAGGAACAGCCACGGTCTTGCCCTTCCTCTTACGTATGAGCTTGCCGAGCCTCACAAGTGCCGTGTTGCCCTGCCTACGCTTATCGAGCACGTCACCGGGCAGGAGGAGGGGAATGTCAGGATACTTAAGCGCGTAGTGGCTAAGGACTTTGATCTGCGTTCTTAGTACATCGTCTGATCGACTAGATGGCCCGGTCTCCGTGGTATGAAGATCGGGAGCGATGAGGAATTTAGCCACCGGAGTTCACCGTCATAACTGTGCGCTTGCACTTATTGCAATCCTCTGTACATATTCGTTGCTTAGCTGTAGCGTGAGCTTCTTCCGCCTGTAGTTTCTGCTTGCGCTTTTCGAGCACCACCTTTGTCTGACGGGTAGCTGCTTTCACTTTACTAATATCCGTCTTGATAAGTTTCAATCCCCCATAGTGTCTCTGTGCAGTGGCGGCGGCATCAACAAGAGTCTTGGAGTGAGACTCCTTCTCAGTCTTTGAATCCCACCGGGTTAAGCACCCCTCTAACCTTTCAATAGATTCCTGGAGTAAAGGAAGGTGCTCCTTTGTAAGTGCTTTCAGCTTTCGAGCACGGGCCTGTAGCCGGTTCCAATCTTTTGTATCCAACGCTTCGATCTTGGCCAGAGCTTTAAACTTCTCTTCTTTATGGAACTTGATCTTAGAACTCACGGACGCCGCCTGTTTGACCAGGGATTGCTTAGCAAACACAACTACGCCGACCGGTGACAGAGAATAGATCGTGCGGAGTATGGTTTCTGGAGACGCCTTGTCCACAAGGAAGGCTCCGGTCTCATCGAGCTTCTGGTACTGCATATCCACCGGCTTTGCACCCTTGAAAGGTCTGAAGGATTTGACGCCGGTGATGGGCTCTAAAATATCGGCTGTATCTCTGACACCTGCCGCATCTAAAATTGTCTTCTTGCCGAGAGTGACTAAAGTTCGCTGTGTGGATTTAGTTCGGAACCTTTTCAAGACATGTCCGTCGTTCAACTTGACAGTGATACAAGCAGAGGTCGCTCCTCGCTTAATGCGTTCGACAGGGAAGGCTCCACCAGTAAGTACAATCATAGCTCCTTCAAACACTGTCGTCTTGCCGGTTCCATTACTGCCCTGGAAAGAGTTGAGACTTTCTATGTCAGTGATGATGGTGTTGGTGTGGATACCAAAATTCTCAAGTTGAATTTCAACGATTGCCTTTTCATTGAGATCATCATTTAGCAATTTCATGTAGGTGCTCCTTTAAGAAATTAACCCAGTTGGCACGGTACTCCTCGTCCACTTCATAAATGGGGGGATTGGGTAGCAAGCGTTTCATGCAGATATTGATGAACTCTTCAACGAAGGTGTCCACGTCGGTGCCGACACGAATGTGAATGGCGAATCCTTTACGGTTCTCTACATACTTCACAGCCCTGGTCATCTGCGCCGGATGCTTGAACGCCACAGTGAAGTAAGGGATGCTGTTGCCGGTCTCGTAGTTGTCGAGAATGTGTCCGTAGATCGTGACGAAGGATTGATAAACCCGGATCGTAGTGTCGTAAGTTTCTCTATAAAGCAAAGACACGGGTGACTTCTTTGCGAGTCGCTTCCTTACCGTACTTTTCCGCGTACTCTGTCCAGTCGTTTGCTTTTTTTGGCCTTTTGATTTCATATTTTAACCGCGCCGATTTCAGAACCGCTTCCGCATGTTCAGTTGCTTTATGTCCTGCGTCGTCATCATCATATCCCAAATACACCTTAGAAGTAAATGCCTTGAGTAACCATGCCTGATAGTCCCCAAGCACCGATCCCCAGACGCAAACTGCGGATACTCCGAATCTGGCCAGCGTCCAAACATCAGGGCTTCCTTCTTGAATGACTATGGGAGTTTGCTCTCCTCGCTGCACGTGCTCATACAGTCCGTAAAGGTAGGTGAGCTTGTCTCCTTTATCAAAGGGAGTGTGCCAATACTTGGGCTTGATGTTCGGTTCGATAGCTCTACCCTGGACACCAACTACCTCCCCATCCAAATCTCTGAGAGGGAATACGATCCTGCCGTTTAAGTTCTTAGAGAATCGGTCCAGGCAATACCCACCTGCGTACTCGCCGGAGATTTTGAGTAGCCCTCTCGATCTCAAATACTCCTTCGCTTTCTTAGATGACAGGAGGGCTTGCCGCCACCGGGCTAAATCCTCTTCATCGAAGACAATGTTGCGCTCATTCACTGACTACTTTTTCTCTCGCTTTCTTGACGACGGCAAGCAGTTTCGCTTTGATCTTAGGGTCTTCGGCTACTGTCGCTTTGCACTTCTTCAGACCGTTCAATTTGAACACCTGCGTGACCTGCCCTTTCTTCTTAGTGGAAAAGGTGTGCATGTTGCCGGAGACTTTGATGACACCTAATCGGATCGCTTCATCGACCACGTACAGAGAAGTGGTGTTCTCGTAGGAATCATCGAGGAAGATTGTGCAGTGAGGCTCCGACGTCTGATAAACGGGAGCCAGCTTGTTACGACCATCAGGGATAGAAGAGGTGCTGTAGCCAAGGACGACTGCTAGAATCTTCGACTTGTTCTTAGTACCTGCAAAGACCAGCCCTACCTTTCGGCACTTGATAGCGATGTGAATGTTGTGGGCATAAGCATGACTGCCCGCTTTCTTCTCTGTGATCTTGTTACCAAACTGCATAGAGATGTTGGCCTTCATGTGATTGGTGTAGACGACAGCGGTCTGACTATGAATCAGTTGCTTATTGATAGCTTTTGTGAGAATGGAAACAGCCAGTGCATTATCGCCTACTTTACGGTGCCGCCAGTTCCGTGTTTCCTCTTTACCATCCTTCGTTTGTTTCTTGGATTTCTGGAAAGTCTCAACCGCCAGTGCATTGGCTACGTCAGCGTTAGCCGGGGAGTCCCAGATCAAAAGTAGAACTTCGCCGGTGGCGAGAAGGGGAACGATGGTTTGACCGGTTGCGTCCAGATCGTTGTCATTGAAGTAGAGGAAGTAAGGGGAATCCGTGTCGAATCCCATGCGCTGTAGGAGAGTCAAGTCCCAAGCATTTTCGGCGTCGATAACGATGATGTAACGGTTCGGGAATTGCGCCTGCGCCGCACAACAGGCATAATAACAAGTCATCGTCTTCCCGGTATCTCTCGCTCCATACAGTTCGGTGATCCGGTGGAAAGGGAATCCCCCTATCCCTAAAACTTTATCATCTAACTCAGGGATACCGGTCGGTAGAGTCCCCGGGATACGCATTGTTACAGGTTTAAGTGCGGAGGTGTTCTTGAACACGTCTAAAAGCGGATGACTTTCACTCATAAGGGCAGGAGAATAGTACCTCCTGCCCTTACATTTTGTCTACCGCTAGTTAATTGCTTACTTGCGGCCCCGTCTGCCTATGCTGGACTGAACCCGACTGCTCTTCTTCTTAGTAGGTTCTTCTTTGGCCTTCTTAGATTTCTTTGCAGGCTCTTCTTTGGCTTTCTTTGATGATTTTGACTTGGTGCTCGACTTCTTGTCGGATTTCTTAGCTGACTTCTTCGGCTTTTCATCCTCGTCCTCATCGTCATCGTCGTCATCATCATCATCATCATCATCGTCCGAATCATCGTCATCGTCCGAATCATCATCATCATCGTCGTCATCATCCGAATCTGAGTCATCGTCGTCATCATCCGAATCTGAGTCATCGTCGTCGTCATCCGAATCTGAATCGTCGTCATCGTCATCATCATCGTCCGAATCTGAATCGTCGTCATCATCATCATCATCATCATCGTCATCCGAATCATCTTCAGGATCGAAGCCGTCGTCGTCATCGTCATCGTCATCATCGTCGTCCTTCTTACTTGATTTCTTAGATGATTTCTTGTCTTCTTTCTTTTTGGAAGACTTTGACTTCTTGTTTCGTGAGTCGCCGTCGTCGTCATCATCTTCATCGTCGTCCGACTCTTCGGTTGCGACATTGAGCAATAGGTTACGTTTGACCTCATCGAATGACCGGCCGAATTTCTCCGCGTCTTCCATGATGGTTTGCACACTCTTCTCGACAGCGGCGGCGAACTTGGGGAACGTCTCCAAGAACTCGGCCGTATCCATTCGTCCCATGCCTTTGGCCTTCGAGTCCACGCCAGGAGTGATTTTGTAGTAGTCGAAACCTTTACCTTTGACAAAGATTTTGATTGGGTAATCCGGAATGGATTCAGCATCTTCGGACTCGTCGTACCATGCGAATTCACCGTCTTCGTAATCGTTCAATCCCCAAAGCTCATCTTGTACACCTGGGCGCATGTCGAGCCACAGTGGGATCGGGTTCTTTCGGTAGTCCTCCACCCATACCCGCTCTACATTCTTACCCTTACCCTTGGACTGGGTGGTGTATCCGAAGTAGGCGACCAGAACACGCTTTACGCCCGCGTCGGGGTTTGCACCTTTGGTAGGGCAATCAAGAAGTGGAGTACCTTGGAAGTCAACAAGCTCGTCATGTCGATCTTCCTTGTCAAAGGGAAGCATGATGTCCGATGCTTTCGGCCCGTCCTCTGTTTTCCAGCACACCTGCGCTGAGAACAGGGGAATGTCTACCGCTGAATGGAATCCGTTGTTCTCGAAGAAATCAGGGTCATCATTCATCGTGATGATCCGCATGTAAAATGTCTTGCCTTTGTTGTCCTTACCCTTGTAGTCAACTTCGTACTGACTGACCTTTGATTGCTGGCCAGAGCCGATCACGGACTTGTTACGACGGGCAGTTTGAGTAAGACTAGAGATAAGCGATCCAGAGGATTTCTTTTTCTTGTCTTTTGATTTTTTGTTGGTCTTTTCTTTCGTAGCTGATTTAGCCATGTCTTATTATCTCCTACTTCTTTGCTTTACCGCTAGGCTTGAACATGTTAGTCAACGAAGATTTACCTTTCGTCGGCTGAGCGCGTGTTCGCTCCTTGCGTCGATACGGGTTACGGCCTGTATCGTGGGTCTTTGAATCCTCTCCATCATCTTCGGAGGAATCGTCGTCATCTTGCCTAGATAGGAACTGCTTTTTACGCTCAATTCCTATCTCTCCGGTCGGGCTTCCAATAGAAACCGTAACCAATCGGGAAATCATTTCAAAGGAGTTATCAAGGGACGTTCTGCGTGTTTGCAGAGCGGTCACTGCCCTCATAACTGCTACCTTTTTATTGAAGAGGTACGGCGGAATCCAAAGGTAAGCAATGGACTCTCCTCTCCACTCAGTAGTTCCCGCATGGATCGCTTTAATCGTGCGGATCATACGTCGTTCTAAATCTTCCATCTCTTTAAGAGCAGGAATTAAGTTTTCCAGTGCTCCGTTTATAGCGACGGTGCTGTGTTGGATTTTAAGGATCGCCTCTTCGATAGCCTCTCCTGAAGTATCGTTTAACTTTGGTACCTTTGTCTGCGCTAGGATTTCTTCGATGCCTCGCACTCTTTTCTGACGAATGTCGATAGTATAAGAGCCAAGTTGGTCATCTGTCCAGAACTGATCTTGCCACTCATCTTGAAACGCTCTGGCAAATAGAGAAGGGCCGTACTTATTGATTACGCCTCTTGCCTTTACGAGCTTGATCTTGGTTTTCTCATTCAAAGAGGAACGTGTTTCCTCCGAGACTGAGGCGACAAAGCTAATCGCCTTTTTAACAACCGCTTCCTGGTCTTCCGCAATCTCTGTGGCACCTGGAATTCCGAACGATAAATCTCGGTAGGTTCTTCCGTCTGGATGGGAGGGTTCTCGTTTTTGTTTCATGCCGCCATGTTTCCTGTGAGTCCAAAGTATCCTTGTCTCTTCAACTCTTCGTATTCCTTATCATCAAATAGCGACGGGTCGAGAAGGTTCCATTTCATCTTACCCTTATCATCGGCAAGAGCAGGGTCAAGCGCGTGAATCAAACTCGGCTTACCTGCCCAGTTGGTGTTGACAGCGGTATCGACTTTGAATTCCACGGTGTTGAGAATTTTGAACGGTGCAGGCAATTTAGCGCAATAGCGAATGACCTCTTCCATTTCTTTGGCAAACTTCTTAGCCACCTCAAAACAACCAGAGTCGTGAGTCGTGTTGTTAAATCCAACTCCTTCTCTGCCTTTGGCGTAGATTCCCCGGCTGTTAGCTTCTTTGATGATTTCGTTGCAGAGCCAGAGGGTGTATTCCCCAGCAGTTCCTTGCACCGGCATATTCGCGGCGACACGCCCTGCTCCCTCTGCGGTCTTAACGTCGATAGACGTAAGGTTCTTGACTGAGCGGCGGGTACCGAAGACTGTACGGGCGTAGAATGGCTTCTTGCCACCATTGACAATCTGTGCCTTGATCCAATCCTTGACACCTTTGAAAGTGTCGAAGAAGTCTTGGATAAGCTCCTCGGATTCTTCGACCGTGATATGGAGCATCTTGGCCAGACCGTAAGCGGAGATACCGTAGATCGTTCCGAAAACGACTGTCTTGGTATTCTTACGTTGGTAGTCGGTGACTTCAGTCCAGGGGACTTTGTAAACCTGGGCCGCAACAAGAGTATGGGTGTCAGCTTTCAGGCCGTTTACATTCTTGCCTTTGATTAAGCCGTTGTCTGCATCGTAGATAGCTTTGAGAAGTTTCTTATCTTTCGACAGCGCGGCAATGACACGGATTTCTGCCTGGGAAAGGTCGAACTCAACAAAGACATTCCCTTCTCTTGGGATACACTGGCCTCTCAAGTATCTGTTTAGGTTCTGACCGTTTGGATTGGATGAACTGATCCGGCCGGTGTTGGTGCCGATAGAGTTGTAGTGGGGCCTGACACACCCATCAGGATAGGTGAGATCATAGAGACCATCAACGAACGTACCTCTGGCTTTATCAGCCCGCCGCCACATAAGAAGGTGGTACAGGAAGTCTTCTTTCTTCAGGTGCTCATCAGCAAGCATCTCAATGACGGCTCTTGATGTTGATGGCTTACCAGTGTCCGTAAAGAACGAAGCCATGTACTCGCCGCCTATGTAAAGATTCTTCTCAACCGTTCTTTCAAGCCGGACTGTGTAGCGTTTATAAAAGCTCCGCTTAATGTCTTTGGATAACGCTTCGGCGTCGAGAGTTCCGGCCTTGTGCGCTTTAAGAATGTTCTTTTGATCCGCATAGAAATCGTTGTGAAATTCCTGTACAGTTCTTTTTATCTTTCCGTAATCAATATCGGATGCCTTCATTCCGTGATCGGAGATAAGGATGTTGCAAACTTCTTCTGCGTCCACCTGAGGAACCGGTACTGATTCACCAAAAAGAATTGTGATTAGCTGATCGGAGGAGTTAGGGTTTAGATTCTCAACGAAATCCTTCTTGTATCCTTGCGCTCTAAGAATGTCCTTCATGCTGGCAAGAGAAGACTTGGTGATCTTGCGGAGCTTCTTAGACCATTCACGGTTGAGCTTGACATCAAGTCTGAATCCCCATCTCTCGGCACCAAGGAGCATCCTGGCAAACTCGTGGCGGTACTTAGACGCCTTGACCAGCCCTTCAGCTTCTATACGAGGGCGAAGATATTCCACCTCCCCTTTCCAGGTCATTACAACGTCGAGACAGTTGTAATCGACCAGTATCTTTTCAGGGAGCATTGCCCACGCGCCTGTCTTAGTTCCCCAGACTTTGGACTTCGGCCATTTGTAAATCGTCTCTCCCTTCTTATTTTCAGAGGTTTCGAGTGACATGAACTCTTTGAACCTTTCGGCAACTTTGAAATCCTCTGGATGGGTTAATGCTTTACCTCTTCGGGCAGTAGTTTCTTTAACGTGCTTATCAACTTCTTCTTCGTAATTCGGATAGCCCATAAAGATGGCCATCTCTTTAAGACCATTCTTACTGAGGTTATCGTAGACCCAGTAGTCGATCATGGAGTCATACTGACTACCTGAGAAGGAAGACTTGGGAAACTGCTCGTAGGTGATCCAGTCATCGAAGTTAGCGTTATGCGCTATGAGATCGTAGGTTGACCCCGCCTTATCAAAGAACTTAGACAGTTCTGCTCTGATCTCTTTATTGGTTGCCTTATCAAATTGGGGCACCATTTTTATCTCAGGCACGTAAATGTAGCACTGATAAACCCCTTTGACTTTTCCGATGCAAAAAGCTAGGGACGCAATGGTGACGTGGATCGGGCGGTTGCAATCTGTTTCGTAGTCATAGGCACACTTCTTGTGCTTGGTGTCCCGCAAGGCGCGGTACATCTTCCTGACATCTTTGGCTGACTTAATTCGGTGGACTTTGAATTTAGGTGGCGCAATTTGTTTATCTCTTAGGAAGGTGTGGGCAATGGAGAGGTCTAGTAGGTAGGCGGCTTCTTTCTCCGGCTCTTTTGAAAGGGAGTAGGTGTCGCCGGTGGCGGCAAGCATCGTGCCATCGTCAAGCAGGTAGGGTCTCCCCCTTAAGGAATTGATACCTGTCATTCCAGAGGTTGCGCCGACCGCATACGCGGCGGCGTTCCCCATAACGATTATGGCCTTGCGCTTGTGCTTACCAATCTGCTCATCAATCCAGTCCCAGTTCTCCTCGATCTGCTCCTTCCTGATCTTGGCGAACTCTACCCGTGGGTGTGGGTAGGCGTGGATGAACATGAGATCGTCGGGATCGAATCCTGCCTTAGCATACAAGGCTTTGATGATGTCCCCACGCTTGCCTTTACATGCCTCTCCTGCCGCAGTCTCTGCATCATCAGGGGATTGCATGACGACCACGATCTTCCCTTCCGGGTTGCACGGTTTGATTAACTTAAGGGTCTTTGCCATGTCAATACTCAACTATAAAATTTTATAGTTGCGTCCCCGTTGAACCTAGTTCGTCGTCTATGCTGGTGATTTCTATGACGTTGAAGGCGTCTAGGATGAGCATGAACCCATCCGCAAACTTAGAGAATCCAAGCCGGATGTTCTTTTCCCTGACTGTGATCCTAGCTCCTCCTTCCTTGCGCCGGTAAGGGGAGTCCCATGCTTTGTTGGACAGTCCTTTGACACCTCCGGAGTCGTACATGAACTCTTCCGGGAACTGCATCAGCGCGTCTTTGACACGTTTGGCGGCTGACTTGTAAGCCCCACTCTGAGTGTCGCTGTCATCGAATACTGGCGTGTTCTCTAAGTAACCTGCGGCTGTGAGGTGGATGAGCAGGTTCTTGATCTTGACTTTACGATTCTTCCCTCCTTTTTTGGTGATAATAGTTTTAGCGGCGACTGCTACTTGGCGTCTCCAGTCGTTCGGTGATAGCTTAGAAGGTGTGAGGTTGTGGGGCCTAACGTATCCTAAGCAGGGCTTCGACCGATTAGGAATGACAAGCTCGAACAGTACCCCTAATTTGATATGGGGATCGGTAGCGGAGAGGACTGAGAACGCTAAGGTGCGCTGTTTACCATTTTCACTATCCTCAGGCGCATTGTCAACGATCCCCATGACAACGTGGTTCACTCCTGATATGTCACATTGGTATTTGTGACGGACAACGTCCCCTTTCATTAGCTGACCGGTTGCAAGGTCGATAATTTCTTCCCCTGGCAGGGGAACTTCCATGTTCTTGAAATCTGTCATTATTTGTGAACTCTTCCTCTGATTCCTAATTCACCCATACGCTTGGGTGTGAGCACTGTCGCCGCCAGCTTAGGATTTCTGGAGACGTCTGCTTTGGTGTACAGCCCGAGTGCTGTCAGGGCTCTGATTTCGGATGGACGGAACCGGCTGTACTCCATCGTAGCCTGCGCTACACTGGTTCCTGTGCGGACTCTTGCAAACGCAATGTAAATCTCCTCTGCATCGACGTGGTTTTGGAAACCTTTGGTCTCCTCAGCAACTCGCATCATTGCCCCACCGTAGCGTTTCGCATCCTCGAAGACTCTCCACGACATGCTCTTGCAAAGTTCAAGTGTCGGCTCGTTCCTGATCCGGTCGAGAGTGGCTTGTACAGCGCGTCGGTACATGAGAGGGCACCGAGTTTCGACAATGCCGTCACACTGGCCGTGCATCCTCGTATCGTGGTCGATTGCATAAGGGGGAACAGCGGAGACAGCGTAGGCCAGGTCGTAGTCGCTCTTGGAAGCAAAGTGGAAGTAGGTGCGTAGGTTCTTAATGAGGGTAGCAAAGTGTTCAGGTGCGAGGAGCATCTGGGCGCAAATCTTGCCACGGGCAGTAACTTCGTAGTAGTCCTTGCCCTCTTCATTCTCCACGATCAATCTCCATTCGACAAGCAGTCCGATGTATCTCATCATCATCTGGACTATGTCTTCATCTGTGCGCGTCTGGAGGAACTGCTGGTACGCAAGAGTACGGCGCATCCAGCGGAGCATGGTGACGGTGTCTGTAATGTCGTTAGAGTAGATCGCTCCAAGAAGATGAGTCAGCATCTGCTCCTTAGCAAGAAGCTCTGACATGATCGGTTCACCTTTCTCGATCCGTTGCTTGTGATAATCAGCGTCATCTTCAGGGAGCAGAATGATAGCCTCTCCTTCAGTATGATACGGGAATCTACCGGCCCTGCCCATCAGTTGTTGAATTTGATAAGCGGGAATATCGTTCTGACCGTGGTGTACCTGAGTGACTACAACCCGGTAGATAGCGTAGTCCATGCCGGTCATAATCGTCGCAGTGCCGAGCACATCTTTCAGGACTCCTTTGTCGATCAAGTCTTCAATCGCTCTACGCTTCTTAGGATCGGTAATGTCTGCGTTGTGGAACGCACACCTAATCCCTGCATCCTTCATTTTCTCTTCAAGAGCGTAGCCAAACTTCTTATTGAATATGCCATACATGTTTTGATCTTTCTTCGTTGCTTTTGCAATGTTGAGAATGATGTCAACACGTTGGTCTTCTTCGATGTTATACATACGAGAAGTGTTATAGTATTCGTACTTAATTTTAAGAGGAACTGGGCGGAAGTCAGACGCGATTAGTTTGGTTTCCTTACCATTAAGCTGAGTGAGCCAGTCGGTAAAATCCTCTGCGTTCGGGATAGTCCCTGAGAGCATGACGATCTCGCACTCAGGCGATACATCAGATAGTCCGGCGACCATAGCTTCAAGGTTTGCCCCTCTGCCTTCTTCACAGATCAAATGAGCTTCGTCAATGAAGAGCTTGGAAATATCCAGGGGCCACTTGTTCTTCTTGTTCCGGTAATTTCTGAGGGCGGCAAGTATTGACTCCGGTGTTGAGCAGATAATGTCGGCTTCCTGCACCTTTCGGATTTGCTCCTTAGTCCATTGGAAGTCTGAGTTGATGATGGCCACGTTGTATTTGTAGAACGGTGATCCTTTCTTAGTCCACTCGTTGTACTTTTGCATCGTCAGAGCTTTGTAGGGGGCGACGTAGCAGATTTTGTGTCCCGATCTAAGTACGCCGTAGGAGAGCATTACGATGCAGGCTGTTTTGCCTGCGCTGGTTTTGGCGGACAGTACGAGATTGCACCGTTCATTGATGATCTTCAGCACCTCTGTTTGAGGTGGATTCAATGGCCACTTCTGGTCAATTCCTGTAAGAGAGCGAGGGACGTATAACTTTCCGTCCCTCTCCCATTCGTCCATTTTAATAATGACATCTTTAATGCGCCGTCGTTTCAAAACTGTCTCAGAATCTCCCTGAAATTACGTCCGCTGGTAAGTTGCTCACGCACTCTGGTGACCGTAGCGGCAATTTCTTGAAGGTCGTTTTTACCTGATTTCCGTATCAAATTTGCAAGCTCCCTGGCATAAGCATCACAACTAGCCTCCACCGGCTTTTTAAGGAGCCTCCTTTTTGCTAGGATATGGGCAGGAACCTCAGTAGTGACAGCTTTCTTTGCCTCTTCAAAAGATACATCGTAGAGCTTCCTGTAGAAGTCGATGACATCGTATCCTTTCGGCCGGTTCCAGCACACATAACACCCACATCTCTGGGAGTATTCCCGGACAAAGAACGAAGGCTCCCTGTCATCGTGGAACGGGCACAGGATATGGTAGTAGTGCCTGCCTGGAGGTCCGAGGGGGGTCATCGGGGAATCCAGGATTTCACTGATAACTTCTACAATGTCGCGCTTATCCACTTCGCCTCGTCTTCTTTGCCAATGCCCGGAGCTTATTCGACCGGTGAGCGATCCTGTCTTTTGGGGTTTGGACAATGGTGCTGGTAGAGAACAGTGCGTCGAGATATAGAAGCTGGCCGGAGACATGGGTTCGGCCCCGAACCACTTCAACATCAATCTGCGTAGGTTTGCCAAGGTAGTCCCCTTCGCTTACGTTGGGAGTGACGCCTTGTCTTGCCTCACTTTTACGCATGACAAAACCCAGGTCGCAAAGGTCAAGTACAGAGTGAAATTGTACTTCGTTGTCGCGGTTAAGGTGGCCTACGACTCCGCCAGCGCAATCGTATTCCTGTGCGTAGTCCCGAATTAGCGATAGGCAGTCTTTGACATTCTGGTGATCCAAAATGCTTGACTGGGAATAGCGGAGCTTCCCAATATGATCGACGTACATACCGATCACTTTGCGCCCTTTGCTCTGCGCTACCATGTGCCTCTTAATGTCCTTCACGGTATGGAACTCAGTCTTGGAAACGAACAGTAATCTCTCATAGCAATCACTATTCATAACCTCCCTCAGTGCATCTTTGTAAAGTTTGAATTCGGATTTTGAAGTCTTGCCGTCTCTGATTTTATTGATGGGGATACCGCACAGTCTGGAGGCCAGACGTGGGAAGATTTGTTTCTTGTCCATCTCGTTATCGAATAGGAAAACGATCTCGTCATCATTAGAGTGTTCAATAGCGTGGAAAGCGCACTCCTTCATCAAAGTTGACTTACCACTAGAGAACATGCCGAGGAACGCTGTGAGTTCTCCCATACCCATGCCGGTGAGTTCCCTGTTGAATGACTTGAATGGGAAGGGCAGGTATGAGTTTATCTCGATCTCGCCTTTGGCCTCTGCTAAGAACTGCTTCGCAATAGTCGCCGCCGATTGAACACCGGAGAGCTTGGTGCGAGACTGCGTCTCCATCTGGATGTCGTTGACTTCCTCCACCATGTTCTTAAACGCCTGTGCAGGGTCTTGTTCAATCTCAAGAAGAAGGTGGTTGGTAACTTCTGCCGCCTTGGTTCGCAGATAGTTCTTCTGAAGCTCTGTTAATAGGAAGGTGAACTCGGCCTTGGAAATCTCGACATCGTCAATATCCTTTAGCCACGAAATGGCCGAGGCTTTAATGCTGTCCCGTACATCTCTGTTTTCAATGATGTCTTCGACCGATGACAGCGACGGAGCGTCACCAAAATCCTCGTAGTATTCTTTGATAGCTGAGTACGTAAGACTTGCTACAGTCGCTTTCCACTTGTCGTTATCGACATCGTAGTTACAGAACCAATTACGGATCACCCTTGCATCTTCAAAGAACTGCGTGATGTAGCCTAAATCATCCTCGTCTACCGAGATCAGGTGGGCGAACAGCCTTAGAGCTAGATCAAGCATGAATTACTCCGTAAACTTGAATGGTAACACTCACAACGTCTGACTTTCCTGTTCGTCCGGCCTTTATGATTCTGACGCCATAACTCTCCGACTTCTTAAACAGTTTGGCAATTTTGCGAAGCGCAGGAGCGGATGACTTGCAGGGTAGTAACCTTCCTTTCTGATTACTGACAAACTTCCACATGATCTTGCCTGTGCTGACGTCCTTAATAGGCACCGGCTCCCATTGTAGGTATGTCTGGCGGGCGGCAGTTTCGACAAGTTTTATGAACTCTTTAGGAGTTGATCCTCGCAACTGCATCCGGCACTCAAAAGTGATGACAGCGTTCATAGCTCCACCGCCTTGCAAGCGTTCAGCATATAGCTCAAGGTGCCGTTTACTACGTGCTTTGAATTTGTGGCGGCGCGTTGGAACTCATCCCAGTCTCCCGGCATGACGCAGGTAGGCAGTCCATCTTGCATCCTCAAATAAATGGATTCCATGACCTGTAAATACACGCCGGATCGGGGCACTGCTACTTCAGGCTGTAGAAGGATTACGAAGTCAGCTTCCTCGATCTTATTCATTACTTGATCGAATACTTCGTCACTCACTTGAGTAACAACGTGGGGCACAATGACAGCGCACGTATGCTTTTTAACCAGTAAGCCTGCCAGTATTTTGTACATAGTCATTTGCTTGGACATGTCACACGAAGAGGGTACGTAGCTTAGTGCGGGCATTGACTTCCTGCCCATCTTGATTACGCCGTCCTCTGAGATGGTCGCCTTCGTGTAATCATCTCGGCCACAGATTCTACTTATCACCGCAGGAGGCACAAAGGAACTTCTCATCTGAGATTCAAGATTAGAGCCCTTCTTCACCTTGGAACACTCCTCATGCCGAATGACTGAGAATGGTTTCGATGGTACCAGCACAGGAACCATCCCTTCGCAAAGCATGGTGTCTCCTTCTAAGCAGATCGCGCACATGTCTAAATGCTTTTTAACTTTAGCTTGCAAACTTTTCTCAAGCATCTCTACCCATACATTCCTTCAAACATTCCCTTAGATTGTTTCTTAGCGGATTTGATTTTTCCTAGGAGTACGGGGATCGCTTTTCTGAAGGTTGTGATTGCTCCGTATCCTGATAAAGTGGGAAGGTTCAAAGGATTCTCTTTGTAGCACCGGCGTATCAGTTCTATCACTTCTTCGTCCGTGATTTTGTAATGTGCCCTAATTGTGCAGAGATGGACGTTGAACTTTTTGATCGAGTCGCCACTGGGGTTTGATCTTTTGAGACCTGCGGCTTTGCTGAACTCTTCGAGGAAGACGTGGACGGGTTTTTCTTTTTTTGACATGGGATACCTTTGGGGTCTTTCGGGTCAATGAATTTGTTCTTAGGGTGGGTTTTGACAATCTTCTTAAGCTGTGCAATAACTTGTTTAGATTGTTCCGTCAAGAAGTCACAGTTGTTACGCATGTATTCAACGTAACCTCGTTTCTTCTTGTAATGCCCTGTACGAAGCATTATATCACAAGCTCTCGTATTTCGCAATGATTGTACGACCATAATACTTGACTTCCCTTCCATTACTAAAAGAACAGTGTCAAGTGAAGGTATGTCCACAGCTTCTCGAATAACTGTGGATACAAGACATTTAATTTCCCTATGCCTCATTCTGTCTAAAATGTCCAATCTCTCTGCTTTACTTGAAGCATAAGGGCCACTCGCTACCAGTATCTCCGCATCCGGTATTCGTTGGTAAAGTTGTTCAGCATGAGCCACCTTACTAACTGATACCAAAACGGTGCGGCCTTTCTTATTATGTTTCCTAACTCTTCTTCGTATGAGATCGTGCCTGCCCTTATCACCTTTGATGATGTACTGATTGATGACCTTCCGGTAGTTCTGATTCTTTAACCATTGGGGCATCCCCCTGGCGCACAGCTTGTAGTCAATAGTCGGCCCATCAATAACTCTGACAGTAATCGGAACAGAGTTGCCTCTGTCAATGTTGTCAGAGTACGGCATTGTCGCCACCGGCTTCGCTCCGAACATGGCTTCAAAGATAGCTTTTCTGTCATCGGTGGTGCGCTTGGTGGCCGTCAAACCTATCAAGTATTCGACGTTCTCAGCGGTCATAGTAAGGTTCACAGAGCCGGGGCTGGCCGAGTGGTGACACTCGTCAAAGATTATCACCTTGCACACATCCTGAATCCACTTCTTACGGGGGTCTTTCTTACTTCTAAGTATCGCGGCGAGTGTTTGAATGTTGGCAAAGATTACCGGGGCACTACCTGTAGTACCTTCTGACCATATCGCGTAATCAAGGTTGGAGAAATCTCTGGCCGTATCAACTAACTGTTCAAAAGGAGTGGTGTTGTAAACAACAACAAGAGTTGGCTTACCTATGTCGCAGATAATGGATACGATAATATGGGTCTTACCTGCGCCGGTGGTTGCCTCGATCCATCCTCTTTTATTCTTCAAGACTGCATTTACACAGTCATTCTGGCCTTCCCTTGGAGTTCCGGTGTACTCCCACTTATATTGCGCCTTCGGTCTCTTCGACGGCACTACCTTGGGTTCGTAGCCCATCTGGGATAGCTTCTGAGCAATCTTGGAAGCAGTACCTACCCAGCAAAAAGGATGTTGATAAAACTGTAGACTATTATTCAAGTCCTCAATATCCATCCACGCCATTTCGGGGAGACTTGACAACGCACGGACTACATGATCTGGAAGAGGTGTAATGATCTTAGCTTGAAGTCCTTTAGTGACAATCAAAACCTCCCCTTTACTAACCCTCTTTCGCATTTAAGGAATCCTACCTTTAATTAGTAGTGAATTACAAGACTACGGCAGGTCGCCTGAAACCGGTATGGATAGACTTGCCTTCTTGACTCCTTCAAATATGGCCTCAGCACGGGCAACGGCATCAGTGTCTGTTTCAAGAGAAGAGATCGGCACGTCTATTCTTGCTAACTCTACAGCAAGTTCAGTACGTACAGCCTCTGCCACTGTTTCCGGATCAGAACCTCCCCCTCCGCTTATCCCTGAAATCTGTGCAGGCAACGTGGTTCCTGTATCCTCTAAAATGGCAGGCACAGCAGTGGATAAAACAGACAGGATCGTGGCAATGGACACTCCTCCTAAGGTGGTAGCTAAAAGCTCCCCTACAATATCCTCAGGAGTAGGATCGCGTCCGATCTGTATGGATGTTACGGCCCTCCCTCTACCCGTCATGGCTAGTGCCGCCGATGCAACAACTTCAATCAGTAATGTACCGGATCGAGTCGCATAAAAGTTACATGTGACACTGCCCTCTCCCGCGCTAGAAACAGGACTTGTGAATGTGGCAAAGAGATTAAGGGCCACTGCGGAGCTTCCCTTTGATTTCATGGCCATTCCCCCCGCTTTAATAGGGGGGATTATTGCTATGAGTGGTGATCTTCCCATGGGGAAACCGTAATACTGTGATCCCACTCGGCACTGACTTAACAAGGTCTGCTGATTGAGAAGCAGTGTAGCGGATTTCCCTATTCGGACAGGGTTGGGGCCTGCCGCGTATCCATTAGCGATTAGCCCCATACTGTTTCCAGTTCGTAATTGATGATTGAGTTAGCAACCAGCGCACCTCCGATAACGACCAAGAGACAGAGACAGGCGTTCTCTTCAATCTTAGGAAGGCTGGGCAGATCGAACAGGAAGTTGCGTTCCGATACGACGTTAGCGGCAACAAGGGGCACTCCCGCTATAGGACGGTGCAGAAGCATGGACACGGTACCTGTTGTGCTACCAGCAGAAATGGTGTAGCTGTCGATAGTTTCGATCCCTGCGTCTCCGGCGTCCATACGCATGTTCGCTGATCCTAACTGACCTGCAATGTTGGTGCCGGTAAAAGCCGCGCCGACAGGGAGGGAGTTAGCGGAGGCCGCAAAAGCTCCTACTCGACCAGGGTCACTCGTTTCGTCGGTGTATAGGGTCGATAGCACTGGCTGTGCCGCACCGAGCGCAGTTGCCGCCACGCACAAAGCTCGAACACCTACCCCTGTTCCGAAACGGGTAGGAGTGGGAACTGAATTGTTGAGCGTTGTGGGAGTACCTGTCACAACCAGCGATGGGTACATGTAAAGGAGGTCAGTAAGAATGGCGTATCCCGGCACCATGGTGGCGACGTTAGTCCAAACTTTCATGGCGGCGAGGTGTTTAGTCATACCTCCTCCCACTGTAGGATTGGCCTGGGGTAATCCTCCTGAGGCTGACGTGAAAGCGGCACCCGCACCTGGAGTTCCTGTCAAAGCGATAACACCGCCGAAACCGGTACTGGCGATAGCTTCGTGAGTACGCCCTGCTACGGAGGTTGCACCGGTGTTCACGATCCGGTTCCCCATGATCGTCTCTCTTTGCCCGTTCGTTAAAGCGGACACGACTGAATCTACTGAATCAAATGGCATTTTAGTCTTCTGTTATTACGAACCCTCCCGGTCCGATTCGTGGGGCGATGTTAGGAGCCACTGGAATTGAAGATGCCAGTGCTCCCTTGTAAAGAATCTCGGTGGCTCCGACAGCGACAGGGCCAACGCTGGCATGGGTAATTGTTTCAGACCCTACAGTGCAAAGACCAAATAAAATTTCTTCTGCATTTTCAACTGAGTTACCTGAGATTGTCCAGCCGGTGTTGTCCCTATCAACAGCAATTCTAGCGTACCCCGTATAGGTCGCCTCGCTCGTTGCTTGGGTACCGCCTTCACCTGGGTCGGCCGTGTGCAAAGCAATGAACAACTGCGAAACTCCCGAGCCTGTTGCGATGTTAGCCCAGCTAGTCGAATTGAATAGGAGCAGTAGGAGCTTGTTCTCCGCCGCGTTACTTTTGCTCATGCTACAACAGTACCTTTTTGGTAACTACTAGGCCGCTCAAAACCGGATCGACAAACGAAGTGTAGAACGCATCATCCTCAGCACCGCTAGGTACTAACCGGTAAAGCGTAACATCCCCGCCAGAACCTTCAAATATGTACTCATAAACATCCCCATCTACTGTAGTGGTTAAAAGTGTGGGAGTTGTCTTAAAACCGTTCACCAGATCAGACCAAGTAAGTCCAGGTAATCCTCCACCGATAGATGTCCAAGTGAAGTCAAAAAACGCATCTGAGTTCTTGGTAAGAACTTGACCTACAAGCCCTCCTGATAGATCGTAAGAAACGGTCAGGGGAGAGGATATTGCTGAGGACTCTGGCGCGTTGGAGGACTGGGCGTTATTGATCGCCCTTGTTATTGGAGGATTACGCGCCTGAGTGACCTTACTGGCTATCGCCTTATCTGCGACCTTGGTTTGCGTTTGCCTAGCTAACTTACGCACGGTCGTTGCCGTGTCGTGAATCTTACGAAACACTGAACCACTCCGCGTTGTAATCTGTCATGGCGATTGTTGAAACTCCTTCGCTTGAAACCTTTACCGACTGCACAACTCCAGTGTAGTACCTGCCAAATAGAGGGCTCCAAACTTTGTAGGTTTCTCCGTTTCGGATTCCTACTGCTTTCACGGCGGCGTAGGCAGGAACAATATCCCTAATAAGCTCTCCAAGATTGTTGTCTGCAAACGCTTTGGCTTTGTTGTAGTTGTCTAGGTAACCATTCGGCTCCAGAACATAAGCTCTAATCCTTAACCGGTCGAGGAGGAGCCGGAGGGATGGAGTGTTGAATCCTTTCGACACCCCAAGAGTAGATGTGGCTACAACCTTACGACTGGTATAAGCTCTTAAATCTGAAAGCACGAACCGCGCTTGCTTGTCGCTGGCGTTGGGGCCTCGCCTGTACTGGGCGTTGATGCACACCACTTTCAGGAACCGTATCTTAACTTCCTTGCCGTGCCGGAACTGGTCCATCTCAAAGGTAACTTCCCCTGCAACCTCTGAAGCATCCAGGAGGAGCTTCCAGCCGGGGTGAGCGGCCTCTGGCATATAAGAGATAGGATTGTTGGCCTCTGTCTGTGAAGCGGTCGGCGGCGGCGGATACCCTAGCCCTACTGCGTAGTCAAGAGAATCCATGTAATAAACCTGAACCTGCTGAGGGATTTTCTCTCCATCGAAATAGGAATCGAGCGACACCATCTTCAATGCTTCTATGGTGTATTCCACTCCGTCATCAAGCTGACCAATATCTATACAGAACAACTCTTCGTTCTCCATAGTCCATGGCCATACGTGCGAACCGTTTTGGGCGTAGATAACTCCCCACGATCCTGGAGCTTGCCAGCCGTTACCAGTCTGCGCCGGTGTTTTCATTGAGCTATCGAATAGGCCCCGGATGATTGCATGGACTTGCTCGTATTCTTCCACAGTTTGCAAATACGTCTTACCGTAGGCAGAGCCGGAGCCGAGTATTCCATCAGCAAGATTGTCCATCTTGTAAGCGCGGACAGCTACCTGCCCTAAGTTTAGAATGTCCACGGATTCCCCCGAGTTAGACGTGGCAACTAGCTGAGTGAAGACCCCTCTGTCACTGTTGTTTATTGAGAATGATATTGCGTGAGGGAGTTCTGGAACATTGGTTTTGGACTGTTTGATCTCCTGAAGTAAGAGTGTGCCTTCAGGTGCGTTTAAGAGCATGTACGACGGTGGAACTAAGCTCAGTGCCTCCGTAACAACTGTCTCTGATTTCGCTTTCTGATCCAGGGAGTAGAAGGCAGGCTCTACCGCAATCTCGATAGATTGAGGAAGTTCGGCCAGCCCGAAATACAACGGACGATCCGGGTCTGTTTTCTGGAATCCACAGCGAAGTAGCTCCGATGAGATCACCTGATCCGGACTGTTTACATTGCCAACGGTAACCCTGTCACCAACTGCCAGCCCTTCAAAAACAGGATTCACAAATCCTCCGTCAATATCCAGCAATCGGTACTTCTTCTCCACGCTCGTCCCGTCTGAATACTTGACGAGAACATCCACACCGTCTACACCGATCTTGATGGGGCCATCCCGTTTAACCTGCGCCTGTAGATTGAACCCTAGCTGTGCCAGCGTAGCCGCTGTTAAGGAAGGCAGTCCCCAAAGATCAGTGTCTCCCCCATATTCAACGCTCTCGTACCAGTATTCCCCTTGATTTAGATCGGGAATAGTTTTGCTAACGCCCGGTGTCGCCTTGTTATTTCCTACCTCCACTCCGTTGATAGTGAGGATCGCTTTATGCTCATCTACTGGAGAGTTGCCTGCCCACGGATAAGCCTGGATTCCGATGGGGTTATTCGCAACACCTACTACGTGAGCGGCCCAGCGGTGAACTGTAATTTTGATACCTTCCACAACCTTGGTTGGGTTGGTACTGACTCTTGCAATTCCCGAGAAGTGAAGGGAGTTGGTGCGCTCTCCTACAATAAGGGAAGTGTTGGGCTGGGTGTATGCTGAATAACCTTCACGTTGCAAAGCATTTGAAGGCGGGCCACCATTTGCCAGAAATATGTTCATCATGTAGCTGGGCAGGATGTTAGCTCCCCACGTAATCTGCCCATCCGCAAGCTGTGTACATTCGGTGAACCCAGTGCTCCTGTTCTCTTCCTCTTCGTAGGAGAAAGTCGGGTCGTGCAACTTGAAAATTCGACTAGCGGCGTTGCCAGAATTTACGAACAGGGTACATATCCCTTGAACGGTGGGGGGATCGGCAATTCCTACTTCCCATACTCCGCTTTCAGAGGTGATAGCCTCAATCGTTCTTTCTGCAATGTCGGCGTAAGTTCGGTACCTGTCAAAGTCGGCAGTAAGGCCGGTTTCCGGATCAGGGTCTCCCATCCCACTGCCAAGCGAGTCTTCGTAGTAAGTCCGGTCGAAGCGCACTACGCCGGTTCGAGTGTTGAAATCAACAGAATCTTTCTGCCCTCGAATGTTGAGCTTGGAAGGAAGTTCGTTTACATTAAGGAGTCCGCCTGTATCATCAGGTTTTGTTAGATTTCGGAAGTTGCGTACCTTCACAACCGGTGTCGGATAGTTGCTCCAGTTGTAATAAGGAGACCCGTCTGGTCTGACCGCCTTGAACCTGATCTCATCTGGAGTGACCACGTCCAGTTGCATCTTAACGTCCTTATGACTGATAATGTCCGGCGCAATGAACCGGTCCGCCACCAAGGGCTCACTGAGTAGTTTGGTAACAGTTCGCAGAGTTAGTGCCCATCTTGACTTACCTGATTCTTCATCCGGCCGGAAGGGACTCTCCACAAGGAAGTGACCTACCGGCACCCATCCGGTTGACTCTTCCCCATTCAAGGACTTGTGAATATGCTCGATGACAACGTAATCGCCCACTCCAAAAACTTGTTCCAGGTTGTTGTTGCGGATCGAGTCAGGAGTTGCGTAGAGCATAGCACCCGAAATTAGTTCGTCTATGGAAAGAGAGGCATCAAAACTTGTACATCCTTCTATATACACTCCGGTTCCTAATGAGGGTAGAGGGTCTTCAGTTGGTGAGTAACCTGACGCGCTCTCTTCAAACAAATCATCTGATCCTTGAGCTACAGAAGATGAGGCGAATCCTCTACCATATCGTCCCACACTGTAGATGTCTGAGAGTTCCTGAGCGGTAAGTGCGCGGTCGAAGAACATCACATCACTGAACGCTTGTTGAGGAGCAGTGTCGAAAATACCGAGGTGGCCAATGCGGAATTTGCTGTCATCGGATAGCCCTACCCGGATACCAGGGCTCTTGGTGAAAGTTGGGTTTGACACGAAATCCGTACCATTCATGTACACCTTCATGTAACCGTCTTCATCGACGGTCATAGCGCAAAGAGACCAAGTGGAAGGCGTTATCTCAGAAACGCTGTCTATATTGTAGAGGTACTGCTCGGGCACTTCTATGGCGTAAGTTCCGTTCTGAGTTTTCTTATGGAAGTTGAGCTTGTTATTCTTGATAGTAACAAGGACTCCGCAAGCTCCCATGTAGTCAGTAAAACCTAAAAGATCGTCGGAGTGGCGAGACCGGTCAGCACCTTGCACAGTCCAGAAAAGCATAGTGAAACCGGTGGTAAGGTTGGTTCCCGGCTGGTTATCAGGGAACAACCGAGCAGAGGTGTCCATGGTGTTACCCACGTCGCCGTAAATTGCCTTACCTGTGAGACCTGCTGGGCCTTGATAGTTGCTAGAGGCCGCTCCTGCATAAACAGCATTGACAGGGGTTTCTGCAACCCCCTTATCAAGTTCCCCTGCTCCCCATGCCCCATCCATTTTGTAGCGGTGAACCGGTTTCAAGAAGTCGATTAGTTGTGAGTAGTTGACCGTTTGAGCGGAAAGGGAAATCGGACTGCTATCAATTCTGGCCGAGGGGGAATAGAGCACTTGACGTACAGCCATGTTCTCCAATCTAAGTAACGCCTCCAGAGCTAGGTATGAGCGGAATATGCTAACGCGCTCTACGGCTCCCACAATGGGAAGAGGTCTGGAGGTGACAGGAATCGTGCCTGAAAAAGGAGCGTCACTGCATCCAAACCGGAGCGTAATTGGGCTATTTAGAACCTGAATCGGACGCAACAATAAAATTTTATATTTGCATCCTGCGTAAATTGCCCACTGGCCTTTCCTATAAGAGATGGCCACTTGAGCAACACGGCCTTGTAGAGAAGGAGTTTCTATTTCCTCTGTAATTCCTGCACTGGATTGTATGTAGAGTTTCCCTTGGCTAAGGTAAATCGAGAACATCTCCCCTGCCGCATTTTCCCCGCTTAGGAGCGTTCCGGATTCGGCCTTCACAAGACAGCTAATGGTGAACTCTTCAGGGAGGGTAAGGCCGTCAATGTGGTACCCGCTGGCTCCTTGCAAATCTTTAACTGTTGAGTTTCTATACCCCGCTAATGAAGATACGGAGGTGTTTGTAACGTTGGTCAGAGTTAGTGTTCCGGTGCTGGTTCCTAGAGAGGTGAATTGCCCTCCGGCGATTCGCCAGTACCACTGGGGATTATAAGTTAGCACCTGCCTGTCGTAATCCCTAAAGCTCAATGGCACCCCAAAATTTAAGGTGTGTTTTCGCACCCTAAAGTTGGATGTTGAGTTGTCGGTAAGGAATAGGGACATCAGGTTATGATGCCACAAAGCAGGTAGTTTTGGCTAGGATTTAAGGTGGAGGAGGTGGATCGACTTCTTCAGGATCGAAAGGCCCGTGATCTTCTGCCCCTTGGACAATCTGACTTAAATCTTCCAAGGAATCAATGTTGATCTCCATGAATTGACCCGTCAAAACAATGTCAGCTTCTTGAACAAACAGAATCGTTTCAGTGCTGTCAATGTTGATAGTCATAACTTCAAATAATTCAGGCACTGCCTTCAGGGTGAAGAGACCCATGGAGTCAATGTGAACATTGGATAAGTCCTTTCGGCGCACCCTTATTTGTGCTAGGGACGGATCAGGCATTGCAGAAGTAACACTGTCCGGGATCGGCACCGTAACTTCTCTCCAGTCGTCAATTCTCGATTCATCTAGGTTGTGGGTGAAGACCACAACCCCGTCGTAAACAATCTCTATTTTTGTCGGCTTAGCATTATCTATAAATGGCGTGTCGTCAGCTATGACGTTGATAGTCATAACCTCATCATCCAGTATGAAGTCACTTGTTGAAGGAAGTACATCTTCCAAAGAATCTATAGAGATGGTCATCACTTCATTAGTAAGTTCCAAGTCCAGCGTATTGACAAACACCGGCGTAATGTCTCCCACTATACGGATATAAAAATCTCCGGGAATTGGGTACTCAATGTTGAATACCAAATCGGATTCTATCAATGTCAGTGCTCCTTCTAAGAACAACCCTGAATACTCATGGCACCGATAGACTTGAAAGAACTCGGGTATCTCGATAATGGAGTCGTTCACCGATTGGAGAACCACCTCCCCAGTTTTGAACAACGGACTTTCAGCCCAATCAGAAAAAGTAGCTTGCACAACTACCCCTTCAAATATATGCTGGTAGCGCATCAGAACTTCGTCGGTTGGCTGAAGAGGGGGATCAAAAGAAACCACTCCCTGAAGTTGATCCACGGTGTAGCCTGTGGTCTTGCGAACTCGGTTCACATATACGCAGTAAGCAAAGTCTGACGAGTTCTTTTGGATGAGAGAGTTATAAGGATAGATCGGAAAAGTGGGAGTTGCCCAAAGCACTCCGAAGCTGTCGATGGGAGTCAGTGTTGCAAAAGACCTGCTATGTGAAAGCGGTATAGAAAAGAGCAACTTTTCTTTTCGCACATGTAGGTTTGTCAAGTGCCGTGCAAATTGCTCTGTGGCCAGAGTAGTGTTATCGAATGTTAGCTGGACAAGGTAGTCCGGGGCGGCCCTGTACCCTGCCTGTTCTGCGTGTACCATGGACACGGACTGTATGGTGGTGGCTTCTTTAGGTTTACGTGAATCCAGGAGTTGAATCTGTGCAGACGCAACCCCCTCATCCACAAACATTTGTTGGCCAACAATCAGCATTAAGTCCTCGGTGCCACGTAGTATATCAGCCGGAGACCTCTGAAGGTTAAAGTATCACCTGGATCAAGATTGGCACCGCTGAACACACGTAAAGTGGCGTTGTTACTAATGGCTCCTAGAAACATTTCTGTGTTGGAGAAAACGCTCCCTGTCGGCTCATATCCTAAAAGGTCGAGCGGTCCTCCTGCCTCGAAGTAAGTCCACTCATTTGCGGCGAGTGCGAGTGAATAGCCCTCGGTACCGACTGCCCATCCGTAAACGCCGGTGGGAGACCAGTCCACTCCAAAAGTGTTTGCTTCCGTAGATCGCACCTGTCCTACGAGTCTCACCCCGATGACAAGGTAATTGTGCAGATCGGCCGGAATTGTCACCGTGCTAAGCTCGATGCCTGCTCTACCTGTTGAAGTTATGCGGGTCAATTCATGCTTAGGCTGTCCTTCGTAAGTGGACAGGACTGGATCGTCGGCGGCGAGAAGCGCGTACGTAGTGCTGGCGAGAACGTCTGCCCCATTTACACCTACATTTATGGGGCAAGTTGCCGCCGCTTGACCGTGGAAAACTCTGACCACCACCTCCGTCCATCCCTCCACAACTTCCACTTCAACTTGGGTGTTTACAGTGACCTCGTTCGTAACCGTGGCTAGGCCGGGTCGCTCAATGGCAGTGTTGGCCTTTGCATGGTATTGGTGCTCCACAGATACCTCGTTAAAATGCAAAACGGTGTTAGAGGGTAGGGCCGCCTCAGACGCATCTGTCGTATCCGCCAGCGAGAAGTTGTTAGGTGCAGTTAATGCCTGGTTCTTCTCGATCACTAGGCCAGGATCACCTGTGGTCTCATTTGTGATCCCTGTGTTAAGCTCCAGTATTTTGACTTGTGAGGGAGGGTCACCTTTTCCTACATACGTCATCAAAATTTTTATGGCTGATTCGTACCCAACTAATTTTTTAGGTTGGGGATCACCAACTCCAATAGAAGTGGTGAGCATATCGCTAAGCACAACTCTGGTGACTTTAGAACTGTACGTTGATGGCATATAAAACTGGCCGGTTGCAGTACGTGAATCAATAGAGTCTGCGGAGCGATCCGTCATGTTGGACTTTCTGGTGTAGGTGACATCCAGCCGAATAGGGCTAGGATTACCTGCTCCTCCTGAGGTGGCCGGATTCAACGTGCTAGACAGACTTATGACTAAGCCGTCCTTGTGGTTGACGACCGGCACTGGTAGGTGTAGTTGGCTGAATCTAGGGGACACCCCTCCACCGAAAGCAGGCAAAGATTCTTCAACGGTATCAAAGGATGAGGCTAAATCGAATCCTCCTGCAAATCCTTCCTTGGTGTAGAACGTGCGCTCAACGTCTGCGCTGGCAGTCAGTTTGTAGTTGAATTCGTAAGTAAGCCCTTGGCTCCAATCGAGGGGGGAGTTCTCCGGCCAGTTGAACCCTTTGGCGGTTACAAGCTGAACTCCTAGAATTACGTGCCCGTCAGGGAGCCATGCGGTGGAGATCGGTAAATCCTGCACCTGTGTAGGATCGGTACCTGTCAACACGGGAATATCCACAACGATGGGAGTTATGTTGCCTACAACTATGATTCCATTAGCGCAAGGAGTTGGGGGAATTATCCCTCCGGTCGTGCCACCAATAACATCCACAGTCTCCGGTTCTACATCAGCAAGACACAGGTCTTCTCCTCTGTCAGGATCATTTACTTTGGAACTGAAAAGCTGGGTCAGTCGAACTGTTCCTCCGTAAGTGTGGCGATTACCGTAAAGACCGTTTAGAGGGCGCATGTCGGATGCCGTTATGATTACGGTCGGTACCCACTTGAGCATGATGGTGACTGTTGCGTGTTCTGCTACAGGATTTGAAAAAGTAATGGTGCCCTCGTTTTCATCAACTGTATATCCAGAACCTTGTACTACGCCATCTACAAATACTTGATCCTCCCAAGTTCCACTTAAAGGTTGAATATCTTTGAAAGGCGTCATGTAAAGAGTAGCCGATACCCTAGTGGTTAAGTAGGGTCGAACATCCACAAATACAGGTAATTCCAAATTGAAAGGTCTGTTAGTTTGGTGAAGAGTTTCCAGCCGGTCGTAAAGACAAGGAGACGCCCAGCCTTTCTCATCAAACCTTAGCTCGATATGAGTGACATCAGCGTAGCGATGGGACTGTCCATTGTTGGGCCTTGATATGTAGAGAGCGATTTGACCGGTGCTGACATCTACCATTTGTGTCTGGTCGGTGCCATGTTGCACACCGACACTAGACGGAAGGGTGTAGTAAGTAGTCCCTTGCACTTTAATGTAATTCATGGCTTTCCTTATACCCCTCTGATACCGGACTCCGCCATGGAACCAAGTGGGTCTGAAGATCGGCCACTTCTGTAGAAGGATGCTTCACCGTACATGGCAGGGCCACGTACGGAGTCGAACTGTGCGCTAGGCCGCAGAGCTTTGTTCATTTCTCTAAGCTCTTTGAGAACTTCTCTCATCCATGCTTCCGTTACGTCTTCCCGCTTCTTACGAGAGAAGAGTCCTCCTAATGCGCCGCCAAGGATCATACCGACCGGCCCTCCCATGGCACCAAGGCCAGGAAGAATCTGGGGTAGGAAAGTAGCTCCCATTTGAGTACCGAAATTGACAGCGGCCTCATCCCCTCCCATCTGCCGCCCGATGTAGTTGCCTAGTAGGGAACCTCCCATGTCGTAAGCAGAGTTTCGGAGAAGTTGCGCTTTTAATTGGGCAGGAGTCAGGGTCTGTCCTCCTGGACCTCGGAATAACCGGCCTCCCACAGAATCGACTTCTGTGAATCCCATAGACTTGAACATGTCCGGTGTGGCTGTTCCGGCCGACATTGCGGCGAACAATGAAACCTTGTTCTGCAACGTCTGCATTGTGTTGGCAGTAGCAGGGCCGAAAAGGTCTTTGCCGAATTGAAGGCTCCGGCCCATGAAAGAACCTAGTGGGTCATTGTAGAAAGAAGATGCTCCTCCGGCGAACCCTTCATTAAATGAATCGAGCCGTCTAAGCCTGCCGCTATCCATCCGGCTAATTTGAGAGGTCGCATCTGAGTAAGCCAGAGCTTTCAGCTTGGACTTTCGCATCTCAAATTTATGGTCTTGCTGAGACATAATCGACTGTAACTGTGCAGGGCTGTATTGCCCGGTGGCGGCAAGTCCGTAGTACAAATTGAGTCGATCTTGGTTCTCCGATTCCTCGATCTGTAACAGCCGCTCTTTTAAGGAATCAGCAATACGGTTCTTAGCACTCTCCAGCATTGTGGTTCGACGTGAAGGATCGTAACCTAGTGTGTCGTTATAGACTCCCTCTAATCCTGCCAATTTATAGTTGGACTTAGACAACGCAATACCTTGTGACAAGGAGCGCATTGCTGTGGAGTTAGCTCCCATGGCGGAGATGTTAGCTCCTTCCTTCAACAGTAGATCAGCGTCGGCTCTGGCAGTTGAATAAGTCTGGGTGGCCTGGAGCATCAAATAAGACGCCATGATAGGATTGACCGGAGCGATCATGGCCGCTTGCTTAGCAAGCTCCTCTGCTTTCTCACGTCCTTTACCTAGGATACGGGAGGCAGACTCTCTGGACGCCTCGGCTCTTGCACCGAATGAAGCATCCTTGGCGGCGTCCCCTGTCAATCCGTAAAGTGACAATGCCTGCGTCGATTGGAAGTCAAGAGCAGAGGTTCCTTCCGCCATGACTTTCGTAATCGCTTCCATGGCCTTGGTTTGGCGGTGGGTGAGGTCTTTCTTTTGTCGCTCAAATCCTGATTGCTTTTCAAGATCAGCAAGCTCCTCTTTGTTCAGCTTGGCCTTCAATGCCTCAAACTTAGCTTGGCCTGCTCTCCGGGTCGCCGCCGACCGACTACGCTGTGAGTTTTGGTAGGCGAATTCACCTTCACCGTAAGCAACAGCGCGATCACTACGGGAAAAGTCAATCGACTTATTGAAGTCGTATTCACCTAGCATGATGCTGTTCATCACGCTTTGGAATCCGGCTTCACCTTTTCCTAGTCCTACCATAGATAATGCTAGGCCACTTTTGAAGGAGTACCGATCTGCTTGTCGATTGACCACCGACAACCTGTCTTGGATAAAGGAAGATACAAGCTGTTCTCGCAATCGCTGTGCTTCCGCTTCAGCACGTAATTTGACAGCTTGCGCCTCGATATTGTTTCTTTCAATCTGGTACTTGTCCACAGTTGCCTGCATACCTGTACCATTACCCGATTGCATCTGTGCGGCACCGATTCCTGTAGGTGCGCCGATCAATCTAGCACCCACCATATTGCGACCTGCGTACTGACGGCGGAACGCGCTGTATGAGTCTATAGAAACTCCTTTGCCTCCTTTAGAGTGGAGAATCTTGTCATCCCCCAGGTACTGCACGATATGGTTCTGTGCTCCCCCTGATCCCTTGGAAGAAAAGGTGGAATTCTTCGACATCATAATGAAGTCTCCTGGCTTTATTTGATCCAGAGGTAGGAAACGTTTCTGTGCGTCAGCGGTCTTGTAAAGAGACTCCACATTTTGCCTTCCTAAGAAAGCGTTGTCCACGACTTCATCCGCTTGCTGGTTTGAGTATTCCAGAATCTTCCCAACGAGTCCGGAGCAGTCGATGCCCTTAGTGAGAGAGCTTCCACCCCATTTGTAAGGGGTGTTCGTATTGAACTGGAATCCGTCAACAGCGGATGTTCCTGGCAAGTCTAAGATGAGACCTCCCGGAACCTTATCTACCGAGCCTCCATAACCTACGCGGGTTTGAGGTTTAAGTATAAGACCTGAATTACTGGGATCACCCTTTCCTGAATAAGTTCCTGTACCAGTCGCTAGGCCGCCTACGACCGCTCCTCCCGCCGTTGCGGTGACAAACTGGGCAAGAACACCTTGAAGGCTTCCTACCGAGGTGTCAAGAGACACCATCGTGCCTGTTAAGTTTTGCGTGGCGGTTGTGTTCTGACCAGTAGTAGCATCGACCTGTTTATAAAGCTCCCCTAGGAAGTTCAGATCGGTTGGCTGGATTTTTATATCAGGGAATCCCTGTGATTTCAAATCGCCAAAGAATCCTACGACTTTCTCGAATGGATCGCTAAGTGCAGAGGCAAGACGTGAGTCATTGGCAAGTCCTTTCAGATCAAGACCGGTTTCACTATTCAACCGGTTAAGTTGCGCCGAGTAAATGTTGTAGCGTAGGCGCGATCTTTTTCCATCATTAGAAGCGGCACCTGACAACCTGTCCAAAGCGGTCTCCTGTCTCTGGATTTGCATGTCTTGCTTGAGCAGGCCAAGTCGATCACGGGCAAGATCATTCTCCATTCTCTTAGCCATGATTGTGGCGCGAAGAGTTTGTAGTCCTTTTTGGAACTCTTGGTCGATTTCCTGGAGTGACTGGAGGTACTGAATTTGTGCTACCTGCTTATCCGTATCCGATGCACCTTCTTTCGTAAGCGCAGTCTGGAGATCGAGGCGGGCACCTGACACTCCTAGTCTCTTTTGCTGAGCAAGATAGACGGCTCTGTAAGGATCGGTTTCCGCTCTCATCGACATTGCTTGAGCAGTAACGGACGACTGGGCGGCAAGCATTGTTTTGAGGAGCGTCAATCGTTCCTGAAGCATCATTGCGTCATTTTCGTCAATGGGCTTGAACTCCGGGCCTGCCGCACGTTTTCTTGTCAACTCAAGTAGGCTCGTGAAACCAGTTGGGTTTGTTCGTAGATACTCCTCATACTTTGCCCTAGACGAGTCGATGGATAGTCCGCTCTCTGTAGCCTTCTTAACGTACTGCTTCTGAGCGTAGTCCAATTCCCCTGCCACAATGTTGGCGTAGTTATTACTAGCTCCAGGCATGGCGGCAAGGATGTCCGCGCCGGTGCCGGGGGTTCTCCCTGTGAGGATTCGGAGCAGGTCTTTGATAGGCTCTCTAGCAAGAGCAGGGTCATTCACCTTGCCCATTCGGTAAGAGACTCCAAACTCCTTGCTTAGAGATTCGAGCCCTTTGAAATCAAGCCCATTTTTACCGTTTACGACGGAGTTCAACCTTTCCAGATTTTTAAGATTAGCTCTGGCACTTGAAGTCCCCTCTAAATTTTTGGATGGGTTTACGATAGACTCTAGGGTTGCAAGCAGTGACTTAGGGCTGTTCTTTTCAAGCTCGGCATCTGAATACTTCTTATCAATGTCAGAGGAGGTCTCTCGAAGATTCTTAGAGAACTGCTTAAGCTCGTTATTGGCTTCGACCATTGCCGCACCAAAACCTACCACTGCTGTAAGCGCAAACAGTGGCCCACTTAATCCACCTGTGGCTCCGGATTTAGGATACTTAGCCATGAACGCATCGTTAGCCGCTCCATACATGTTCCCTACAGTTTTGGCTCCACCATAAACTCCGATACCTGCGGCAACCATTCCCATTGGGCTACCTGCCATCGGTGCGATGGTTTTAGCGAGGAAGGCTCCGAACTTCGTTACGGTTTCAGTAGCTTGTCCAAGCCCTTCTCCGAACTGTCTTAGTGTTCCATCGTTCTCCATTTCTTGGAGGGTGCCCATGAAATCCTTGAGTGCAGGGAGATACCCTTCCAGAATCTCGCCGCCGACCAGGATTCCCATTTGTTGGAACTGGTCTTGTGCCTGCGAAATCCGCCCCATGGGAGTATCTTTTAGACGGTTAAGTGCTTCGTCAAACCCCTCCAGCCTACTGTTAATGTAAGCCATGGTAGCTTCAGGGCCTTGAGCGTTCGCTCTCTTAAGATCAGCACCCTCAAATCCTAAAGTTTTAAGAACCTGAGATCGTACGGTTACGTTGCCAGTGGCAAGATCACGGATGTCGGACATGACCGCTGTCGGTTGGTAACCCATAGCTTTACCAATAGAGGCGATCCTGTCAACAACTGAAGATGACTGGTCGAAATTGAGTCCTTTACTCATCAGAGCCGAACCCCCGGCGAGGGTGTAGTCGAACATCTCTTGAGTAGTCAGAATGGATTCAACAGCCAGCTTACGTATGTTTTGGTAGTACGTGTCGCTTTGGGCAAGAGAAAGATTAAACGCCTGTTGTTTATCGAGAACCTTTCCTTGCATGTCGTAGAAAGTGCCGTAGGTGTTGACCATCCCTGCAAGGGTGTTCTTCATCGACTGCATCTCTGATTGTTGATTAATTGTGGTTTTAGCGATGCCGGTGAAGAGACCAAGCGACCCCATACCGTAAAGGGACATGCCAGCCATCTGGGACATGTTGGTCACGCCATGATTTAACCGGTTGAAGTTGGAGTCGTTGCGGCGGTTGTAAGCCCGTTGCTGAGTACGCTCCATAATCCCCCGCAAGCCTGGGGAGTAGTTTTCGTTTTTATCAAGTTCACGTTGACGAGCCGCTAGAAGTCGGACTTGATTTTGGTGAATACCTGACGCCTCTTCACGGGAACTAATCCCAAGAGTCCTCACGATGGCCTGACTGGTTCTAGCGTCTCCTTGTGCAAGGCTCCGGTTGGAGAATCGGCCCAGTGCCCACCTGCCTCCATTCATTGTGGCAAGTAGCTGTTCGACCTCATCTGCGCCCAAGCTACCAATATCAATCTTCCCGGATTGAATGTCGCGCATTACCCGGGTCACGTTAAATGCCGAGCGTCTGGCGGACTTCCTATCCGTACCTGCTTGAGCGGTGCGCTTGTTACGATCTCGTATTGCCTGCTCTGCGTAATTGACACCTGGAGCGTTCTGCAACAGCCAATTCTCGGCGTCCCTGATCTCCCTGTCGGCGTTCTTTCTTTGGGTGTTATTCCACGCGGCACCTGTCTTACCTGCCCTCTCAGTTCTGAGAGCGTCCAGTTGTCGCTGTACACGAGCTACACCTGCTGAAATGCTTCCTTCTGATACGAGACCTCCTGCCGCCTTTTGTGCATTGATTTCTCTCAGTATGCGCTTGGTGTTCAGCAGTTCCTTATTAAGGTCTTTGATTTGATTGTTGGTTGTGCGTCTCGACGCCTTCGCATCTCCGAGCTTGGCCATTTCAACGTTGACATCAGACAGAGCTTTCTCAACCACTGATAACGTGGTTGCCAGTTTAAGGGCGTCCTTATTAACCTGGGTCAAAGACTTGCTTGCTTCTTCAACACGTTTCGCTTCTTTGCGAAGCTCGGCCATAGCCGTCTTAACTTCCTTCGTGCTCTTGGCCTGCTTGTTGATCGAGCTAACAACGGAATCGAGGTATTTCTGGGACACGCCGGTATCCGCCTTACCAGTACCGACCATCTGACCGATCCTAAGATTGATGAGGCGTGATAGTTCTGCTCTGCTGAGACTAACTCCTCTCTCCCTGGCCTCGTCTTTGATAACGCCGGAAGTCTGTCTGCGGAGGTTTCGGGATGCCGCAGTGTTCTGACTGAGTAGGGGCTTCAACTCCTTAGCGATAATTTCAATCAGCCGCCCCTGGCCTTCCACTACTCTATCAGTGGCACGGGTAGCTAGGGAATTTCTACCTTTCTGTAAAGACTTCAACTCCGCTATAACAGTCCTAAGTTCCTTGACAGCCTGCTTGTCCACCATGTTTGACGTAGCCGCATTTAAGTTAGCCGAAAGCTCCTTGGCTTTACGGGCCACAGGATCAAAGTTGGCATCAAAATTTAGCTGTATGGTGTTTCTCTTGGCGGGCATACCATGATTATGCCAGCAGGTAAGAGAGGCTAGAAGAGTTTCTTAAGTGACGCCGCCGACGCTACCTGAGCGAACCAAATCTCCCTTTGGAACCGGTAGTCAATTTCCTTAGCATACACCCGGAGGAGCTTGAAGGACATCTTCCTTAATTCCCTTAGCGTGAAGCTGGGGAAGTAAAGGTGCATCTCCATATAGAATTCGCCTAGACCTACGAACTCAGTGTCCACCGGCCGTGGCCTATCAGGATTCTCAGTACGGACTACGGTCTTTTTTACAGCCGAGAACATCTGAGTGAGTAGTGGCTGTTCTACTCCCTCATCGACTAATTTTTTGGGTCATCTTCCTCTTCTTTTGATTGCTCGGACCTATCCAGTAACTCCGTGGCGACAATAATCTCATAGAAGACGTTGGTTACTTCCTTCTTAGAATTCATAATTCCTGCCTTGAAAAGTTTCCCAATTACAGGGATTTTACGTGCATCGGCTATACCCACTTCATTCTCCGGCTCAGCCGTTACAACATACTTCTCCTCGGTGTCTTCTTCTGGATTATCAACCCAGTAACTCTTCGCAAGAATCTGTAGAATTATATCAACACACCTCTCAGTTAATGGTGCCCTCAATACTCCAATGTTGCCTACTTGGTAAAAAGGGTAATCCTGGTCACTTACCATAGGGGTGACACGCGACATTTCCTGGAGTGAATTGAGCTTAGTATTCCCCTGGTCAACCTGGAACTCCATGTTCTTTAACGCATCGTCTATCTTAGCCCTATCCTCTTTAGATAGTTGCATCTCTTCGACTACTTGTAAATCCGTTTCCAGTAGTTGCTCTAAGCGCATAATCTGCGCTTCGTTAAATTTTATCTCTGTGACAATAGATGACTCCGATGATACGTAATTGATGATACGAGTCACTAACTGAACATCAGTCATAAGATCACGGCCGGTGCGGTGCTTGTAATCTAAGTAGCGATCACCGTTCATCTGCGGAATGGCCACAACTTGTTTTTTGTTCGTGCCTTTCTTTCTTATCCTCATAAAAAAGTAAGACTCTTCGTCGTCTGCAAAAGCGGACAAATCAATTAAACCCGACCTGCGCGGGAACTGCTCACTGGACATGCCCTATGGTAGCAGTTCTTTCCTTAAAAAGTAAAGGGAATCCCTTTCGAGATTCCCTTACAGACCACTCAACTATAAAATTTTATATCTGAGTTTTAGACACCCGCTACCTTACCGACCGGCAAGACCTTGATATAGTCGGTGCTCGGTGCGTAGTAGGATGCCGGGTGGCTGTTGCGACATACCATTCGGATTCCGCCTCCTAGTGTGGAGTCAACCACTGCTTCATAGTCAGCCGATGCACGGATTGACCGGTCTTCCGTTTGGTCGATCTCGATATTCGTGTAGCCGCACTTAGGCATCTGGAACTCGATCTTCTGCTTGGTAGCTCCGAGCGGACCGGCGATCCGCAAGTTAAGAGCTTGGTAGATGATCTGGTTCTCAACCTTGTAAGGGTATTGGTAGTGGTCAACACCCCAATAGGCTCGGCACTGGTCTTCGTCTCGGAAGAGAGTGGACATTCGGCCTGTGATCTCCGGCTTGCCGGGTGTGATGAGGGTTGCTCCTCGCATACCAGTTTCACCAAGGAACGGATCGGCGGCGCGTACGATGCTGATCGAGCCGCCTTCACAGATAATGGATGTCTCTGCAATGGCGTCGATTGTTTGAGTGACCTGTGAGTCAGACAATCCTGCGAATTCAATATCCGTTGAGTAACCGGAGCTTAGGATGTATTCGAGGATCGCATTACCACCTGCGTTGGCATCGTACTTGAACGGCTCAAGACCCATAAAGTCAAGCCCCATGGTGATGAGTCCGTTCGTAGGAATGTCAAACATCATGCCGCTAATGACTGCGCCAGGAGTGATGACGTGCTCGTGGCCATTGACTGAGTAGACGGTGAATGTCTTTGTGTCACATGGATCAGCAAGATCGAAAACGTGCTCGTAAACCTGAGTTCCGTCGATGACACCAAGGTCAGTCGTGCTCGTAATAGTGAACATCGACATAAGCAGTTTGACCCAGCTTTGGATAACCAAGTCCATGTTCATAGTCCCGTTAGTCATAACGCGGGCAGGAGCTTGAATGACACTCTTGCTCTTAAACCGTGTAAAGGCGTTGGACGTGTGAACTCCGACCGGGGGAGCAATGTTGTAGCTGTTGACGAGAAGACCTACGTCCGGCTTAACAGCGCGTCCTGGGGTCGTCTCCATGCCAATACCGGCTGACATAACCGCATCACCAGTTTTGACACAGCGACCTCGTGCAGACGCCGCAGGATCGAAGCCTTCTGCTCGGGTGTAGGCTAGACCTGTAAGCCGGGGACGGTTTCCTGTTGTGGCCGCAGTCGGGCCATGGAACGCAATGACACCACCTGCCCCTGGCGATCCAGCGGCTTCTGTGACAATGAGAATGTCCAGGAAGTCATCTGCCTCTTTAAGGTACATCGTCGGAATTGGCAGGCTGATTCGTGTACCGTCAGCAACAAGAACGCCGCTTGCGGCAATCCGCTTGAGATCGACGCGGAAAGCGTTACTCTTGTCCTGAAGCACGTCGGCCGCAATCTTAGAGTAGTCTGCTTCGGTAAGAGTTGCCCCGAAGTTCGCGGCCATAACCTTAAAGGCGGCGGTAGGAGTGACTGCGCCGTTTACGACGAGTTCCAGTTCCAAGTCCCAGACTTTAATGCCAGCGGCAAGCAAAGTGGACACGTCAAATCGAAGGAGAGCGTAGTTACCATTGGCACCAGCAGTACCTCCAAGAGCCATTGAAGAACCGGCGGCTACCGTACCGGGAGCAGTACCGTCCGTAACTCGTGAAGCTACGTCGGCAATGATGGGGGAAGCGTAGAGGTCAATCATTATTTGTTCCTGTTCTTGAGGCTAGTTGGAGTTGACGGGCCTTTTTTGACGATAGGTGCTACCGGAGGAGGCGTTTCGTCTCCCTCAGTTTCAGTATCATCAGGAACAGGTTCTTCCTGCCCAGGTACCATCGTGTTGACCAGTTCAAACTGCCCGCTACCCAAAGCGCGAACGACTTCCGTGTAATTAGAGGTTTGAACCTCTTGTCCTAATGTGAACGCACGGAGGCCACCGACCGACCATGCAAAGAGTCCTTCTTGTCGCACTCCGCAATAGCGAAGAGAATATACTGGCGCATCCATGCAGAGGATTGTACCGAACGGTTTTTTCTATGTATTGTAAATGTCAAGTTCTAAAAGAGCGTAGTCGATGATACCTGTAGACTTGGACTTAGGGTCTTGTCCCATGTCATCTTCAAGATAGTATTCAACGCCTACATCAGACCCAGTGCTAGAACTTCCCGACTCGTCTTGCTCTGCGTAGAAGAACAAAAGCTCCGTTAGTTGTGTAATAACTCCTTCAAAACCTCCCCACAAATGCAGGGCGTCTTGCTTTGGTAACTTACGGGATACTCCTATGATAAGAGTGATCGCGCTTTCTCTGATTCTCGACTGCTTGAGGGCAGAATCCATTCGACCAGAGTTACGGGAGTAGTATTCATCTCCTGCTGTAACCTGCACCACGTATTCCGGACTGTCCGCAATTTGATCCACTGAGTTGTAGTGATACTGTGCGCTTCCTAGCGGGCCTGCTTTGATCTCAACTTCGTATCCTGGTTCGATCTTAATGCGCCGGAGCAACGGGTGCATTAGAGTGACGGTTGTACCGCTTGCCTGTTGAATAAAGAGTGCGAGTTTCTTGATCGGATTTTTGGCGTTGCTAGGATCAGTAACCTGCAAGTAGTGAAGCCGGTAATCACCAGCCGGAATAGGGCTGTTCAAAATGATTTGATTATGGGTGGCTGAGACTACGGTGCGGGTGGATACATCAGCGGGCCGATTGCTTGCCCATTCCTTTAGAAAAAGCCAGACGTCCAATATGGTGTGAGTGTTGGGGATTGCCATTGGTTTCTCTAAGGATTCATCCGCTTACGGGCTCTTGAGCCTCCGGTGTAAATTCTACCTCCGCGCTCACTTATCTTTATGTCGGAGTCTTTTACCCTAGAAGCGGCGTAGGCGGCTTCCTCTGCTATGATCTTGCCTACCTGTTTCTTCCCGTATTCAACAGCCTCGCTAAAGAAGCCTGTGCCTGGTTTCTGCACTCGTTTAGCTCGGAGCCATTTAGGTCGAACCATTCGGGATTTAACCTCCCCTTTTCGATTCTTGTAGGTTTTACGAATCGCTATGTTTTTACGATTGGGAAAGATTAAGTAAGGACTGTTCATCGGCTTCAAAGTTTCTGAACTTCCTTTTGGTAGGTTGTGAATTCGGCCGTACCTGGCACCTTCTCCAAAAGACATTACTAGGGTGTCAGTCCCGGTAGGAAGCTGAACAATGGAGTTAGCAAGCCTGTTTGCAGGCGGAAGGGTTTTGTGAGTGTAATCAAGAGGGTGAGGATATTTACTTCTCTTCTTACCGGCTTCAATGTTTCGTATTGCTCGATTCTTAATCACTGTAGACAAACGGGACTTGACACCGTCTCTGACGCTCCTGTCCATGTTGGTAACAATATCCCCAAGAGCTTCTGCGAAACCTTGTACTCCTGCGCTCCCTTTGACTGGTGACAAGACCTGTATAAAGAGCCTCCGTGTTTTTGTGCGCTGACCTATAAGGTTGGCGGAGGCGGGCTTTCTAGGCACTGTTAGTGCTCCTTGTAACTCTTCCCAGTAATACGGCGATCTTGTCTCCACCCAAGTTGGTATCAGAAACGTACTTTACGGAAAACTCTTGACCGTTAGCGATAGGGAAGAATTGACGTAGACGTGGGTGTCTCTCGTGAGTGATCCTAACAATCATGCTCTTATCAAGAGCCAGGGTATCCACCGAAACATACGGGTTACGAGCCAGGTACATAATGTGCGACGGGTTTACATTCTCCATAAGAGTCGCGCTAATGGTTCTGGACATAGGCGCATTGTTCACGTCTTCGAGATAGACCTGCAAATTGGCCAGCACTATCGTGTCGGAATTGCCCCCTTCCTCTTGGTCGAAACCAGTTGTAAGGAGAGAGACCTGGAAATTAGCCAGCACGTTAATCCACCCTGATCCATTTGTAAGGCTGTAGGAGGCTCTTGACGTGGTTGGGAAGCTCTGTTACATTGTTAGCGGCGATAGTGCTAATAGATGCCCCAGATTGACTCTGCACCGTTGCATCCAGTTGAAGAAGGTCAAAGTAATGCTTAGCAGTAAATTTGATGGCGGCGAGGATCGTAGCGGGCATGTCCGCTTTAGGTATTCCGAAGTTACCGGTTATACGGTAGATCGAATACAGTGACCCCCAAGTGGAGGCGTACTTCAGTTCTGAGTAAAGTGGGAGAGCATTAGCAGTTCTCATTTGAGGATTGGGAGGCCAGAGTTTAACTCCTTCGAGTTCTGTGACCTCATCCTCCTCATCCACTGCTTCCACTTTCGTTAGAGATCGTACCCAGAAGTTGAGATGTAGGAATTGGGTACCGCTCCCATTGTAAGGAACATCTATCGACACCGGCGTGGCCGGTGCCTCAAGGTACACAATGTCCAGAAAGTTCCGGATCGCTTCTTCCGCCATAGTAATAGCCGTAAGCATAAGGGCCTCCACCTGACTGGCAGGTGTCGGTGTGGCGATCCCTAGGAATACGGATAACTCTGCGACGGATACGATCATGCTTACTTACCTTTAATGCCTTTCTTGCTCTTGGACTTTTTCTTGTCTTTCTTGGCCTTATCAGCGACCGGTTTCGGCCGGATAAAAGAAGTGCGCTTAGTGGCAGGAACCTCTACCTCTTTAGGGGGTTCGGGAGTGGTGCCTGTGTCTGCGGGAGTTTCTTCCTCTTTGGGTGCGCCGTCTTCATCCGAAGGAGTTTCTTCCTCCCCTGTAGAATCGCCTGCATCGGGCTCCACCTCAAGCTCTCCGCGCAATACAGCAACTCCTACCTTTTCGAGCTTTGTCGCATCGTAGGAGCCACAAGGGACAATGTGGAAATACTCGTAATCGGTTTCTTCGTCAGCAAGTTGTTCGATGCCTGCAACGTCAGAAAGAGATTGAAGAACTTCTTTAGTAGCGGGAGCCTTCGCATCCAAAATCAAGTAGCCGTTCGCCGGAATCTGGCAGAGGAGTGACCGGTAACCATCCTCGTTGGTGTTTCGTAGTACAATTCGTTTCTTAGCCATGTGTGCCTCAACAAAAGAAGGCTACCCCAACTAAGGGATAACCTTCCTATTTTTGTCCTACGAGTTATTAGGCTCGTGGGATGTTGAACAGTTCAGCAAACGTCTTCACTGTTGCCGGGAGCACCTTTTGGATGTCGAGTCGTTGCGTCATCAACAGGTAGTGTTGTTGAGCAAGAGCTTGGAATCCTTGGGCGAGGGTCGGGGCGGATCGCATACCGATCTTGATTGCCTTGCGGTGAACGAGGTGAGTCAAGGTCAGGTTTTCGGTGACGTTGTCAAAGACACCGGTTGCGTTGTAGATGTTGCGCTGGAATCGTGACAAGACAATGTCGATTCCGTCGAGCTTAGTCAAGGCACCACTGAGAACTGCGGCGTTGGGGCCGAATTTATCAAGGGTGTTGAAGTTCGGGTCGTTCATCGTATGAATGTGGCTGTCCACACCCATGATGTAGGCAAGTTGATCCGGGGTAGCCGCAGAGTCAGCGAGAACTGCGCGGAGTGACCGGCACTTCTTACCGAAGTCAGTGGCACTGCCTGAAGCATCAACTCGTGAGTTGCCTTGCAACAGTGTCCAGCGTCGGATACCTTCACCAGCGTTTCGCGGGTCAAGAGCACCTGTGTTCAATCGGATACCGTCACCACCATCGGCGGTGTTGTTAAACAACCGGTTGGTGTCAGTACCTGCGTTGTCAAGGTTATTGAGCAATGCAGAACCGTTGAGGAGCCATTCTTCAATAGCCCAGGCGTGTGCGCGGATCAGGTCGGCAAGGAAGATGTCTGCAATCTCGATGATTGAGTCTTCCATGATTTCCTGGCTGTAGAACCGAACTGCACCGAGCTTTTCTGCGTCCCAGCTAATCATGCCGGTAACAGGTTCGCTTTCAGTAGCGAGGTTGGTGAAGTATTGGTTAGCAAGCGCGGCCTGTGTCATCCGGTAAGCGAGACCAGTTCCGACGTACGGAGTGCTCATCTTGCTGGATGTCATTTCAAACGTAGCGAAGAGTGACGCCACCCGTGTTTCAAGGAAGATTTCCTCTGCAACATCGGACGAGAAGATGACCGGAACCCAGTCAGCACCTTGGCCAGCGTTGATGGTGTCGTAGGCTTTAGCCTGGAGCACACCTTTGAGGATGGACGCACCGGGGTCTTTTGCCTTTTCGAGCATTTCGACAACGGAGGTCAGAACGCTGAGTTCGACAACCGGAATCTCCATACCGATCTCGCCGTCAACTGAACCGGACTTCCACGACAAACCGCCTTTGAGACGACAGATCGCAAAAGCTCGGTCCCAAGTCTTTCGGAGGTTCTTCTTGTCGGCGTAGTTCTTGGTTACGTCGGGGTGGATAGGCTCGGTGATAGCCTTGGTCAAGCCGTCTTTGCTTGCGATAGCGACAGGGACTTCGCCGTATGCTCGTTCAAGCAACTGCTTTGCGTTTCGGTACTCAACAGAGTTGGGGTCGAGTGCGCCGAGAGTTCCAAGTTGCTTTTCAAGCTCTTGCATGGTCTCCGCGTCATCTCGGGTAATGTTGCCCAGTTCAATTCGGTTAAGGGCTTTTTGAAGACCGTCTTGACTGTCGATCATCTTCTCAGTGAGAGTGACCATGGTGTCGTAACCTTTCTTCAAATCGGCCGCTGATTTAATGCTGGCAATCAGATTCATGGGAGAATTGATTCCAGCCGCTTTTACTTCTTCAGTAGCGAGAAGTTCAGCCAGTGTAGTCGGGATTTTCATTTGCTTTTCCTTAAAGGTGTCTGCGGACAGGTCTCCGTCTTATGTTTGAAATTATCCATAAAGTAAAAACGCAATTATAAAATTTTATAATTGCGTTTTTGTAAGGGGCTGTTTTGGTTTTAGTAAGGGGTCAATGACAGGTTGAATCCTAGGGATACGTCGATCTTGCTCTTCTGGGCAAAATGGACGTTAAGCCCTACTCCACCTTTCACTTTGTTCCAAGTTGTCTGGTACGAGAATCCTAGTCCTAGCGTGGGAATACTCCCACCACTCGTCTCCACTCCGCCTAGGAAGTTGAAGTTAAGATTTTGCACATCCCATACGTTCGTAGCAAGTGAGATGCCTGCGGTGCTATACACCTTTCCTGACAAGCTATAAGACCAGTTGTACAGGACAACAGTCCCGGCTTCAGGTTCTTGGAACTTAGTTGATGGAGTGAACGTGAGACTGTACTTGGGAGCACTTTCGTCCATCACTGTGACAGGCAGTGTGGCTGGCCCTGCCTCTTGAAGCGGGGTACCGACGCTGGCAAACGCCGCAGTGATTAAGAGCAAGAATCCGATCACCAGAGTGAATAGGAATCGAGCGGTCGCTGGAATGATGTTGTGTAGTTTCATTAACGCATCTCGTTGGTCTTCAGTACGCGTTCGGCGTATTCTTTGTAGCCTTCCACGTCTTTCTTGGCTTCGGCACCTGCTAACCATCCCGAGATGGCGGTGACGACTGCAATGATAATCGGAATGTAGTCTTGTCCTTGTTGTTCAGAGATGAAGCCGAAAGCTACTGCCACTGAAACAAGCAAGGAAAGAACCGCGCCCTTGTTCGCCAGCAGTTTAGCTAGGAACAATTTTATGGAGTATGGTTGCACGTTTTCCATACAGGTATTATGTCCTACCGGTTATTGCTTGGTTATCCAAAGTTCAAGTATTCGTACAATAGCGTCACCTTTACCGGCAACGAATACAAGCATGAGCATAAAGCAAATGATCCCGGCTATGGCGTTAGGATTATCCTTTACAAAGTCTTTGAAGTTGATCGAAGGTCTCCACTTAACTTCCCCATCTTCCACCGTTTCAACCATCCCAGTGATATGGGCGTTGAAGTTAGCGAAGCTGACAAAATGCTCAAAAGCTCCTACAGCAGGGATACGTCGAACTTCTAATACAGTCTTGATCCACCTCCCATCTTTATGACGGTATCGCTTTAGCATCTGATACGAAAGCAGTTGTTCCCCGATCACCATGTCAGCACTAAGTTCATCTGCGCCCAGGTCTTCAGGGTGAGTGAACTCCTGCCATCTATGGCCAATAAGCTCTGCCGGTGCGTACCCAAGATCAGAGCAGAACCTGGGATTCACGTCAAGGAAAATCCCTTTGCTATCGACATGGCAGACCCCATGTGGCGCGTTTACGAAGTACGCATCATGGTACGACGTATCCGTAAACGCACGTTGAGAGTGTGATAGGTTTGGAAGTTCACCTGCCATGTCCTTAGCTCCTTATGGGTTTTGGTAAGTTACTCGGCTTCCTCAGAAAGGTCTTCTTCGGCCGGGGTTTCATCTGGGGTAGATTCTTCCTCCTCTTCTTCGACCTCTTCCTCTTCAGACTCCGCTTCCTCTGAAGGTGTTTCAGCTTCTACCGGGGCTTCTTCAGAGCCTTCGTCTTCCGTACCTTCACCTTCTGCTTCTTCACCGTCCTCAGATTCCTCGGCAGTTTTAGCTGTGAGAGCGTTGTAAATCGACGCAATGGCTTCCGACTCATCTTCAGGATCGGGAGGATTAAGGATTGCCATGATCTGCGACATCTTAGTTACATCCTCGCTAGTCTCAACGATGCCCCAAATGTCGAAGTAAGCACGAAGGCCCTTTTCAACCAGTGCAGGGTCAATGTGCTTAAGGAGTGCAGGGTTGTCCGCAGTTTTGGTACTGAGAGTGATGATCTCGTTAATACTTCGCTCGTACTCTTTCGCTTCAAAAGCGATTGACTCTTCGTGGTAGAAAGTCACTTCCTTGAATGTGACCGCCTCCAGAGCCTTCTCGCTCAAGTAGTTCAGAGGAACATCGTCGAATGTCGGGCAGGTCTTGTCAAGAGCCAAGTAAATATCCCCGAGGCGTTCAAAGACACCCTTGCGAACATCCTTGGAGTGAGTGTCACCGGCGCGGGCACCGAGGAAGCGGCACACGGCAGTTTTCACAAGATCAAAGTCGTACTGGAATCCTTTTGAGGTTGCGTAACCAACTCGGTATTGGTAGTTGACCACCTCACCTTTCTCATCCACGCACTTGATTAAGTGAGTAGCTTCAGAAAGACTTTCGTAGTGTACGTGTGACTTGGACACAGAAACATGTGCCTTTTCTTCCGGCGTTAGTTTCAAATTGTCGGCAACAGAAGTTGGCATGTTCTTTTTCATTGGTGTTAGTTCCTGGCTAGGGATTGTCGCGGGAATAGTCTTAACTTCTTCCTGCGGAGTTTCGTCAACGGCCGGAGCATCAATAGCATCCGGAATTGAAATTTTGATAATCTTGGAAGTCTGATTCTGCTTGTATGCCTCAACAACCCCTTCCATAGGATCGAAGTATTTGTTGAGGAGAGCTTTGATGTCACCTTGAAGTTGTCCGTTAAGAGTCTGGTACATGTCGTCCCGGACCATCTGGATTTCCTTCATAATCGACTCATCAACTGTGGCGGCTTTGTTCTCACTGAATACCTCCCGGATCAAGGCGACCGGTAAACAGGGAACAGATACGATGGATTTTTCAAACCAGTACCAGTCCGTAAACATGAAGAGACCATTCTCAATGATCTCGCCGTCGAGTCCGTAAAAGCCGATAGAAATGCCGCGCAAACTACCGTCGCTCATCAGCGGCCAAGTCACGTCTCGGTTGAAGGGCATGTCAGTGATGAGAGCCTTGGTGACCTCAACTGAATCTTCGCCCACCTCAAACTCTTTGGAGTGTCCGATTGGCGACGAGTGATCGTGTTGCCAAAGCGTAACTGGATTTAGCTGGAATCCTCCCGGCAGGTACTTAAGACATCCCTTGGGATCAACAACATCGTTAGCGAGATCAGCTTTCTTAGCCGTCGCCGTACACGCATAAAACATGCCTTTCTCTTCCGACCCTGTAGTCTTGATCGTGGTGAAATGGCTTTTGTGAATATAGGTGGCGTCTACGTCCTTACCAAGGAGTCGCTTTGCAAGGGCCTGAACACCCGGCAACTGATCTTCAACTTTTTTTCGGCTGAAGGCATTTAGACTTTCTAGGTAATGCCGAGTGTTGTTATCCATGAGCGCGAGAATACCTTTGTCATTTTTACGCTATGTTAAATTTATCGACTTCCGGTTTCGTCAATCATCTCCGCTTCTCCAGAGTCTGATTGATCGCGCCCACCTTCTGATCCAGGAAGGCTAAGGGACGGACTTGCCTCACCTTCTCCACCGCCTCCGCCCATAAGACTAGCAATGAATCTGGCAGGGGTGTCGCAGAAAGCGTCCCACTCTGCTCCCCAGCGCGGGTAACCATTAGCTTCTCGAATATCGTTAGCAGAAAGTCCCCCGACCGCCGCAAGTGCAACTTGTTGACGAGTGACATCAAGTCGGAATTTCTGTAAGATGTCGATACGGGTAATGTCCGGCTCCACTACGGCACCTTTCTGGAACGGGGACATTTTCTTCGTGTACTCAGAGCAAAAGGCGGTAACCATTGGGAGGATCGTGTGAACCATTTGCATGTAAAGCAAGAACTCCAATTCCTTGCCATCCCCAGAACCCTTAACAAGTCGCTCGTAAATTTGTAATGCGGCATAAAATTCTTCGGTAACAAACGACTTGGTCTGCTCCATGTACTTGTCCTCATTGATAGTATTGATGTTGGTGTACTTCATCTCGTTTTCGAGAAGGAGTAGGCGGAATGTGTCTCCCATGCCTAGCACACTATTGTTAAGTTCCCGCTTCAACCTTGCGCGTTGCTGGTCATTGATCGCTCCGGGCGAAGAGACGATCCCGCTAAAGGTGGAAGGGTTGGCACTATTGTTCACAATGCCCTGCTTAATCATTTCGTAGATTCGAGCAGACGGAGCCACTGAACCGACGTTGACACTGGGCAAGTACATCTCGAAGGGGTTCATGCCGCGAACATAGAGCACCGTCGCCGCCTTAAAAAGAATCAGGTCATCCTTAGCGTCGGGGTCATTGTATGCAATGTATTCAAGACCTTTTGATCCATAAACAGGAGTGACGAATTTTGTGGCCAGAGGTAGAAGGGAGTATTCGCTGAATCCACCGTACTCCTTAAACCGGGTTGGAGTCTTGTCGATAACCGCGCAAAACGAGTTGGTCAGGATCATGCTTTTGGCGTACAGTTCAAAAAGCTGTGACTTGCTCATAGCATCATTGACCCATTCCAGGGTCTTAGTCATGTCCCCTGACTGAGAGTGAAGAATTTCTTCCTCCACTCCTTTCATAAGTCGGTACTTCAAAGGAGTTGTTGAGAGTAACCCGCCGATGATAGCTACCGCCCGTTGAAACTGCGGAATCCTGTAGTACATGGCCTCCACGGTGGAGTAAGAATACGGCCCTGCTGTTTGAGGATTCTGCACCTGTGAAGGAGTTGAAAATGTTTGAGAAAAGTGGTCGTGCCCGATAGACAGCGCAGGCCCTTTTTCGACAGTAGCAAGACCTCCTACTTTTTTAGCTGTGTGGGACACCCATGAACTCATGGCTTAATTTACCTTAAGCTACGCCGTACCGGTTCAATATCGAAGCCTCAAGCTCCCGTGTCTGAGTGATCTTACCAAACATGGTTGGAGTCAGAACTCTGCCAGGGTTCTCCGATAGTTCAATCGTCATGGTGAGGAGGCACATTGCAGGGAAGTTTCTCATGCGGAAAGGGAACTCCTTCATAAGCTGAGCTTTCCATGTACTGGTCAAGATATGCGCTTCTTGCGCCGTGGCGAAGCACGATAGGAAGAGCCAAAATCTTGGGATGTAGTGAAGAGGGGGATCGTACCGGAATGTCCGAAGAGACCGGATGTCCGCACTCGTAAAAATTGTCAAGTCGTTTCGCAGATCGTCTGGAAGGGAAGTGTTCCGGATCACGTCGAGGCCGTCTTCAGGAATGTACGGTCCCCGGAAATAACAGGAGTACCACAGGTAGCAAACAAGTTCCAGTTGCCAAGCGATTTCAGGATTGACCGCTTTCATCCTGCCCATGATTTTTTTCAACTCATGGACTGGGGCATTTTTCAAAGTGAAAAGGAAGCCCGTAGCTCCCAAAATAACTGCAATCGCCTCCGGCGTCATTTCCGCAATATGGGCTGACATGAGCCTCCTGCTTGGATGACTTTCCCACGCCGCTTTGCGTTCATTCACGAATCCCAGCAGATCGGTCGATTCGTCGTAGCTCTCCAGAAATTCAGCCAGCAGGGAAGTGAAGGCAAAACCGGAGTTTGTAAAAAGTTGATTTGTCGGTGCTGGCAGGTCTTGCCCAACGTCGAGGAACCGGTTGTCTAACCGGGAGATGTAGGTGACGGCTTTCGCTCTGGAGGCGTCTTGCAAGCCGAGGTAGATGACTTCCGACGCTACGCCGGACAGGATGGCCTGTAAGTAAAATTCAGGTTCTCGGATACTCACGCACAGACCTCTTGGAAATTTTTGACGAATTTTGTTTTGTGGACTTGGTCGTAGGCAGAGAGCAAAACCTCAACTTGTGAAATCTTGACATCTCCGCCAAACCACCAGTAGAACACCCGGAGGATTGTTCCAAGAGCCTCGTACCGATTTCGGTTTTCTGAGCAATACAGCTTTCCGTCTTCGATGAGTCCTCGGACCCAGCCAGGTTTCACCACCACCTGTAACCCCGTCACTCCGCCGAGGCTGTTCGCTACCTCGGAGCTTAGTTGGTCGATTGGCTCGGAGAGGGCAAGCTCCCGAGCTTCCTCCAAGCCGAAAGCAAGTCGGTCGATCTGCTGGGAAGTCAGAACGTCCGTCAAGGTCTTCGGGCTTGCTGTGGTGGTCACTGGGAGGACTGTACCACACCGGCGAAATGTTTTGTCAAGTGCCGGAAAGAAATTTTCAAACTTTCTCAGACAAGACTCAAAACTCAAATATAAAATTTTATAATTGCGTGTTTTTACGTTTTGCCAAGACATGCCAGAAAAATGCAGAAAAGTTGTCAGAAAATGTCTGTTTTAGTTTTTGTCACTTTTTCGTAAAAATCGGACAACAAAAATTTCCTCCCACAAAAATTGAGCAAATGAAGGGAAGGGAAAAGGGGGACTATAGGGGGATAAGGGATGGGTAGTAACTGGCGGAACCCCTTTAGGGGTTCCGCCATGGGGTGCATTTTGCACCCCCTATTTTTTCTTAAATTTCTTTAGATTTTTCATTAAAAAATTTCACTGATTTTTGACGATTTTCGTGTAAATTTTGATGAAATTTCTCTCTTCAAAAATACCCTTAAAAACCTACTTTTTTGCCATAAGAAAGTGTGAAATCCTCCTCGTCTTCGACAAAATTACATGCTCTCAGAAACTCCCATTTTACTGACGCTTCTATGAGAATTTTATGTACTCTTGCGTAAATTCCTAGCTCTTCAAGCTCCGCTTTCTCGACCGGATCATTGATGTTATAGAACTCTCCTTTCTCCACTATCTTGGAAATTGCCTTTATCTTGGTCTCGATAATTGACTCAGCCGTTCGCTTCTTTGAATTGGAAGAGATGTTTTTCCTCTGTTTTCGTAGCTCTTCTATCTCCTCCGGAGTCTTGGCGTTTACCTGTCTTAAGGTCGGTTTGTCATTTTCCACGTATAATTTTCTCCAGCACGGAGTCTACTCTACCGCCTAGGGCAGAGGTGTCGAAGACACCGTCTGCCAGCTTGCCGGTCAGCTTTACTCCGCGTTTATTCAGTTCTTTTTTAATGGATCGGAAATTGCCCATTGCCCATTTCTCCCCGTTATGCTTACTCTTTCTTACGCCCACAAGGAGCCAAAGAAGGGAAGGAGAGTCTGTGATGATCTCGATTTCATTCTCTTTTAAGAACGGCTTAAGCATCCGCATCCAGGCGACTAAAGCTCTCACACTTGCCAGGTCTGACGGTAAATCGTAATACTTATATGCAGTAGAAAAAACATGGTCGCCGGTGACTCCTGTGAGCGAAATCACACAAGCGTTTACACCGTCAAAAGGTTTAGCTTTTACTGTAATACTTACACATTTCTCCAGCAATTCCGGATCAAATTTCTCCACTAAACACCTTCTTTATATCCCCTAATTTAGGGTGTAATTCCTGCCAAAATGGACGATCATCTCTTGCGTTTATTGCGATCTTACGCCCCTTTTGCAGGTCTATAATTTCCCATTCATCTCCTAAGTAGTGATTGAGAATTGTCTCTATTTGACTGACAGTGAAAACGCCGACAAGTTTGTGCCGCTTAGCTTTCCTCTTAAAGATTAGTGATCTCTCACTGCACCGTAGACGCGTAGCGTCGGGCTTAATTGATACGCTAATGTATGTCATACCCCTACCCGATAACGAATGTTCAGAAACAGTGAATACCCTGGGGAAACTACCGGCAAATCGGACAATGTTACCTCTGAATCCGCGTCTGCGGACTCGTACGCACTGAAGCCGGGACCTTCGGGACCAAACATGAGTTCGTGGCTAGGAGAGCCGTCGTCAGGGCTATCTATGGTGCTGGCCGTAAGGTTTGCGATCCCAAGCGTTGCAGGGACGATAACCTGGGTCAAGCAAGGATTAGAGAGATACGCTCCAAACATTGACGTACTTTACTCCGTGGTTTCCGTGAGTCAGGTGGGGCCCAGCGTTGGTGTTGAAGATGAACGCGAAGGCCACATTCGCCACTCCTGCCAGTTGAACCGTCTCAGAGCCTTCGTAGACGAGCGAGGCGGTCGGAGTCAGGTCGATTGCCCGGATTAGCTTTGCGTTGCGCTGTACGTTGGCCACAGTAGGTGTAGAAGCCCCTGTAAGAACTAAGGCAGTGCCGGGGGAATCTGCGTCATAATCTCCATCCCCGTCCCCGAAGATGGCATAGATTTCTATGTTCCCTCCACTTGTGGGAACGACAGCGTTCATGGCAAGTTTGTAGAACAGGGTTAAAGCGTACGCTCCGATGTTGTCAGCATCTTTGACTACGATGGGCGCAGTCAAATACCCTTGGCCTGCGGTTACGGCTTCGATAGTATGTGCTACAGAAACTGAGTCCGCCCTGAACGCTTTTGTACTTACCATTAAGCTGACCTCAGAGTAAATCCTCCGGCAGGTATCTTGAACTTACCGCCAGTATTGATCGCCTGAGCACTTCCGCCGAGGGCTTTGTAGAGGGTAAGGAAGCCAGTACCAACGCCGAGGCTGGTGGCAAGACCGTAGTGAGTAATTGTTCCCCAGCTTCCACTTGCTACCGCAGTCTCGATGTCTGCGGTATTGACGACTTGTCCTGAAGCAGGAGTTCCCATCAAATCCTTGATTGCTACACGGGCATAGCCTCCTCCAGCTACCTCGTTCGACCATGAACCTGCTGTTGTGGGATCAGCCGTGAACAGGCAGAGGTAGCAGTTGGTGAGTGCTGGAAACGCCGCCTTACCCAATATGGCGTTTTCGATGGCGTTCATTAGGTAGATGGTTTCGATCATTAGGCGGCTTCCTTAGCAAGCTCTTTGAAGAACTTGTCAATGTTGGTGTCATCCAGGTGCCAACTGAGTCTATTGAGAACCCTGATGGTTTCTGCCGACGCTTCAAAGTGCATGGCATCTTCTTTCTTGAAGGAGACACCCCAGTAGAATCCCCATTTCTTGAGGAACGCATAAACTTCCAAAAGCTCTGGGAACATCATGTTGTCACCGTAGGGATCGACAACTCCATCAATAGTAAAGTCGATGGCGGTACCCCAGGAGTGATTCGACAAGGACTTAGAGCTACCACGGATGTAGCGGCAACAAAGCATCCCTACATTGCCCAGGCGTTTGAACAGTGCAGGTTTGGCCTCGTACAGATCAGCCAGAGCGCACTTGAGAAGATAAACAACCGGCTTGAGACCGCTGACAACAAATTTTTGTTCAGGATCGGGAGAGATGTTTACTCCGTAAACCATAAGTTTTTGGATAGACGGATTCGTCACCCCCTGACATTCTTGAGAGAAGGTTTTACGAGGCTTACCAAGAAGCGAGATGAGCAAGCTACCAGGGCATCCTGACAGTCTCGTGTTCACGGAGCCTTTCGGAGCTTTTGGCACTAATTTAGGCATGGATTGATTATGTCAAGTCCATGCCTACTGGATATAGAATTTGAATTTGAGCTAGACGATGTGGAGCTTCAGTGGGTCGGCTTCGCCGGTGTAGACTCCCAGAATAGATGCAAGTCGGTACATGTAGCACTCTTTTCCATACTTGAACTCAGGTGTAAGCGGCATGGTGTACGAGTGCATATTGAGCAGGACGATTGTGCCGGGTACAACGTCTACGAACTCTGCATACTGAGCCTGAATAGACGGAGGGGCTTCTGCCGGAGGCTCCGCAACCTCCAATACCTCCACAAGCACGTTTCGCCGGAAAGGAGTAGCTATGAATACTCCTGATTCGGTGGTGTGGGTGGGAGGAGTTATTTTCCTCCCAACGAACATAAGGTTTTTAGAGCAGACTTCGAGCATTGTCAATCCTGGTGATATTTTCGTTGTCGAAAAAGGCACGGTAAGGTTGGAATCCCTTATACCCCATGACAGATTCTGCCGAACCTTTCAAGGACTTGGCAGGGTGAGTGAAGGGGGACCAGTGGCCAGGATTATTGCTAGACATTTCCACTGCCAGCCGGATGTCCTCAAGAATGTCCGATTTCTCCGCTTCAAATGGTTTGTAACTAATCCGGGCACTTCGACCTGTTGACACGTCCGGCCAGAAGTGGTTTGCCCATCGCTCAACCGGGTAGTTATTCTGCGCCTTAATTTCAGACCAGCCTAACTTTGCGGAAAGGTGTCGTGTTACTGTAGAGTAAGCAAAGGCTCCCCAGTTGTCATCCATTTCTTCTTGTGAGACCCAGGGTAGGTGCCAGCTACCTAATTCACGTCCGGACGGGTCAACTACCTTAAGGGCTGTTTGGGGAGTGGATGCCAGGTAATTCTCAAGTAACTTATGGGCCATGTCGTGCATAGCTGGCTCCGCCGCCTCATGGCATCTCTGGGCGAAGAAATTAGCCCACTCGGTACCAGTTGCCTGCACCTGGGTAAACATCCATGGTTCGAGTAGTCGATTGACGTACTGTTTATGGACATTGTGCTCCACCATTTTATTAGCAGTCTTAACCGCGTCATCTCGAAGTTCTAGCCACCAGCTAACCGGATCGTCTTGTGGTACTTCCTCATATCCTTGCATCCCTTTACCGTTGGCACGAAATACCGGTACGTAGGGATTGTTGATTACATCGTCAATCATTAGGCGCACAGGACGGGCGCGGGAGGATTGTGCATTGCGATTAAGGGCACAGTGGGTGTTGAATTCAGCAAGAATGACTCTTGGCATTGTCAGGAGAGCAGTAGTGATCCTAGGGACTTCCTGACTACATCCTACAGAATCGCCATCAGGTCTTCCTCCAGGTATGGCGTAAGTGTCGAGAAGGATTTCTCCTTTGATTGAAGGGTTGTTAGTCATTTTTCATTTATTCTCACTTTTACAGGAATGACTTCATTGTACTTAGAATAAATTGGGATTGCAAGCTGGTAATCCGCAGTTCAAGCTCGGTACAATGTCTGCATGGCGAAAGAAGTTTCAAAAGTGACGTACTGGACCGACATTACCAAGACTGGCAAGAAAACCGTGTCCATTGCTCAAGTGAAAAAAGGAGTGGTTGAATTAACCAATGGTAAGAAGTTTGACATTAAAACTCGAAAGCAAATTGGAGGAGGCAGGATTTTGACCAAAGAATCCAAACAACTGCTTCTTGGTCTTGACGCGCCGGTTGCTGAGAAAGCGGAGACGGCACCGAAAGCTAAGATGAAGATTAAAATGCCGGTGGGTAAGGCGAGGAAGTCCCCTCCCAGGTACATCATCAGGTGTTTCGACACGCGTAACTTCTCCATTGGTAAGTACAGTGAGTCAATCAACAAGGGGGAAGGTGGCTACCAGTTCGACGGTTACTACGGGAACCTCGACAGCCTACTTCGGACACTGCGCCAACGCATGGTAGCTAAACGCGCCAAGGACGCACTGACAGTGGACGCGGTCATTGGGGCTATGGAAGAGTTCCAATCCTTGCTGGAGGGAGCAGTAGACAGCGCACTGGTGGAAGTTGATCCTAAGTTCACGGCCCGCTGGCGCAAATTGGTCAAGCTCCACGATAGGTTAGAAGAAGCTAACGTGACGGTTGAGCAACTGATCGAAGAGATTAAGCTCAAAAAGAAAAGTAAGAAAAAGTAGGGGTCTTACCCCTACTTAATAATTTCGCAATTCCCAGAACACGGTATTCCATCCTAAGTCACCTACTATTTGATCGTAACAGGTGAATTCCACAATCCCGTCTTCGTAGGTATCGAGCAGGTGCATTAAATTTTCGTAGCTAGGATGATCCATGTATGTCTTCAATATCATCTGAGCTTTTAATCCTTCGGCCAGGAGTGATTGCTCTTTCAAAACATCATTAAGAAACCCTTGTAAAAAGGAGTACCTTAAAGAAACTCCTCCTTGATTTAAGTAAACCTCTCCCTTAATAGTTGACCTATAAGTAGAGTCGGTCTCACAAAATACGATTAAAGAAGAAGGGATACCGAGACCGTTCCATTCCTGTGCTAGAACTGCTAGAGCACTTAATCTAAGCGGTACACAGTAATCGGGAGGTCGCACACCTGGGGTGCTTTTCAATCTTAATGCGCCCACGTCTCCTTCAAACTCAGGGTCAGTAATAAGGTCATTGAAGGAACTCCAGGTACGCAAGGTGTTACCTAGGAGACCCTTCCGTAAGAGGTCGTAGCTATCGAGTTTGACTTTCGGGGCAGGTATCATGTTGCCCTGATAGTACCTGCCGGATTTCCTTTAATGCGTTGCTACGAAGATACTTTTTAGCGCGATACTCCCTCTCCGGCCGGTTACGGAAGAATCCGTAATATATTTTGCAATGTCTGTTTGCGGTAGGGTACGTCTTGTTCAAGTCCTTGCTCTTGAATTTGTTCAAGTTGTAGTGACGGCGATCTTGTCTGGTTAATGGGTGCTTCATGCCATAGGGGTAGGTGCCTCCGGTTTTTCAGTCCTGGTAACCATATCAAATTTACGTACTGCTTTTTCAAATTTAAGGCGGAAAAGCTCGGTAGGTATGGGAAGCATATCCTCAAAAAATTCATTGGTACAGGTGTCCATTCTCATTGACATATGGGTGTTAGGTACATTCTCAATTACCATAACCACCATGGCATCGACGAGAGGCAAGTAGTGGTACGCCATTAAGTAAACTTCCTTTTGATGGTGCTTGAAGGTCGTGCCTTGCATAGACGAACTAAGTGTGACAGAGGGATGTGTGCTTGTATCCATAAAACAATCGTACCTTACTCGCGTTATTAGACAAGCTACGCAATTATAAAATTTTATAGTTGAGTAATTAGCCGCGCAATTTGAACTAGAAATAGAGCTAGAATTAGGAATGGCTTTAGCTGAACTTAAATATGTAAGCACTCGCGGCAATGCTTACGGCCTAAAAGAACACGCCGAAATTGACAGCATCCTGCACAAGGCAGAGTGGCCCATTGCGTATAACGGGGACGTTCCTGTGGAACAAACCGCTTGCCACGAGTATCTTGTAAAGGCTATTGCAGTGGCTTTGAAGGAGGCAGGTTACTGGATTGCTGACGACGAGGATGACGATGACCTGGATGATGAGGATGACGGGCCTCCTGTAAAGAGAAGCATCCGTAAAAAGAAACTAGCTCGGAGAAGGATGTAATGTCGAGAATAGAAAAAGATTACCTGCTGAGACTCCTAGAGGAGGCTAAGGTAGGAGAGCTTCACATGAGCCGTGATGGATCAGTGTGGGGCTCAAACATGCCGCAATTAAAGAAGGCCACCGCCGCTAATCTCAAAGCCTCAGGCTATACCTCGAAAGTGCCTAATGGTAACGGAATGTGGTATGACTTAGAATTGACAGAAAGCGGGGAAGCTATGCTTGCCAAGCTGAGGAATAAAGCATGAGTGACAACAACAACGAGAACCCGCTTGTAATCTGGGCCATGCGTGACGGTCTTGGGGTATATGCAGATTTCACTAAGCAATTTGACGGTATGGGACGCTACGGTCATTTACCTGCCCTACCTGAAGTTATGGATGAAGGGGAGGAATTCTGGAAGTTTGGAGATTATTCCGTCAGAGTGGAGATCGGAGAGGATGACAACGGTATTCCATCTCCAGAGTTTAGTATTTATCGTAACGGTTCTGAGTGCTCGGTTACTGGACAAACGTTGATTCACGAGTTGCTTGAGCACTATGGGATTACGCTTGAGTTCCACAAAGTCCTACACGGTAAGGTAGTAAAAACATGAGTAACCTCCAAGATACAGCGACTTTTAAGGGCCTAGGAGTACACGAGGCTGTAGTGTTCGGTCAGATCGCTATAAACGATGATCTAGGGCATCCTACGGCCGTTCTGAAGGTGCTGGAAGATAAGGGGCTTATCGAACGCTATACCGACCTAAAAGGATTCCCGCCTATGACAGTTACCCGGTGGAAGGTTCCTGTTCCTGTTCACTATGAATGGTGTGAGTGGTGCGCCGCTCAGGAGGGCAGAAGTGCCTGATATGATTGAGATCAAAGACGAACATGAAGCCTATAGGTGGCACACCGATGGAAGGTTAGAGCAACAAGTTTTTGTACCGTACGAAGGTTTGTACGTGCCAGGGTTTTTCAGAGTCATAGGTCGAATTTACGAGCGACCATCTGTCTTTATGTGCAGAGCTATGTCAAATGCTTTCTGTGAAGGGCAGGCGTTAGGTCAGCAACAAGGGGCGGCAGAAATGCGGAAGACATTTAGGAACTCGTTAAGTCAACTGCTCGGGGTCACATTGGAATCAAATGAAGTAGAGGAGATTGATGGAAGAACTGGAAATTAAGCAGGAAAGAGCCACAGAGATGTTCTTTACAATGCTTCTAGCCGCCGTAGATCGTGCGATATACATGAAGGGATCGACTGAACCTAAAGCGGTAGCTAACAGAACCATAGCGTCATTACTGACGCTAATGGACGGGGTCTCAGAGCAGTTCCCACATCCTGTTTCTATAAAGTTTGAAGAGACGGAACCTGAGGAGAGGGAATACCTACAATCGCAGGGATTGGAGTGGGTAGGGGATAAAGCCGAGGTTACCGTTCCAGATATGCTTCACGATAAGTGGTATGAGTTGAAGCGGTTTAAGGGTGACAATTAACGCTTCACCCATACCATTGGAAACACAGTCGATCCTTCTGGAAACGGTTCCGGATCGACGCGTATTACTTGATAAATAAACCAGTCTTCTTTACGTCCAGGCTTTGCTGAAAGAATCAGATAAGCCGTACCTGTAGGAAGCTCTAAGTAATCGCCGGAGGTGGGAGGAAGCCCGTCCCCTCTCCAGTGAAAACGGAGCTTCCTTGGTAGTCGAGTCATTTACGGTATAGCTACTGGCGTGGTTTCTGGGATTAGTCCCCCCGGCCAGCTACCTTCCGGTACGGAGCAGGTGGCACGAGTAGTCGGGAGACCATTCATTGTCAGCCCTTGAATATGGGTTACGTTTGATTTCCAGCCTGGAACCCAGGAAGTAGTGGTGTTCACGTTTAGACCTGCTGGATCGGGGCCGCCTGCCTGAATGTTGCAGTTTATCACCGGACATCCGTTCGGCACGATCCGTATACCGCTCGATTGGTTGTTACGGCAAATGACATCCCGTCCAATAAAGGTCACAGGCTCCATGTTGTTACCGCTGGCTCCAGAACACACGTTGTACTCGTACAAGGCTCCGTCGATCCATTCCGCGCCAATGTTACGGTCTTCAGCGTTGATCGCATGAATACCCCGGTTTATCAAGCCACGTACTCCGTAAGAAGTAACGTGTGATGCTCCTTTCTTGTTGCCTGATGGTGAATAAAATCTACCGCCCTCAACCACGAAGCCATCTACCAGATAGTCAGTTAGCCAGCAGAACCATGAGACAGGGCCAGCAGGGACGCTGACAGGGGTACCTGCCGCGTTTACAACCTGAAGTTGTACCCAGCGTTCGGTCATGTTTCCGTTTAAGTACACGACGCGGTTACCTGGAACCCATCCGTCCCAGTGTAGATGCCACTCTCTTCGTTCGGGGGGTAATCCGCCCCAAGGGTTAGGGGTGTCTATTGGCCATTCCACTCGAACGACTGACCCTCCCGTATGCTTGACCATGCAAATGGTGCCTGAGTTACCGATTGCGCCAAGCCTGTTGACGCCAGGTTGTTGCCGACGTAGGTTTGCGTTATTGTAATAATTCTCTAATGCCGCCTCGACATCCCTGCCTTCATCGAGGATCGAGTCAATAAATTGGTGAGGATCGCCAGGGAACGCACCACAGCCTTCCCCGTTGCTACGGGAGTCCCATCCAGCCCGCATATTGATAACCGTACCGCCTTTCCCGATACAGTTCAAACCGCCGTTTCCTCGACCACCTAGCAACAGGAGGTTTTCTGCATGTAGCTGAGTATTAACAATGGCCACCTGAGGACTCTGGGTACCGCTCACAAATCCACCATTACCGTTAAAAACGCAAACGTTCTTCATCCGTAGTGATCGACAATTTTCAACAAAAATCGAACTGGTTGTGTGTGTACGACCATCAATGACTACGTTTTCAAGCACTTGATCCCCATGAATGGTAGTGCCTGGGCCACCGAGGTAAACCTGAGACGTTGATCCGGCAACTAGTGCTGTCTGCCCTGAGTGGGCGGCAACTAACGCGTCTAGCTGTGCGCTAAGAGATGACGCGGAATCAGGGTAAAAAATGTGCGTCCACATTCCTGCGGCGGCGAGGGCGGCATGATTAACTTCTAGGTTGTACCCCGTAATTTCAGTCAGACCGACAGAGAAAACTTTCTTTCCGCCACGCGCCTTGAAGTCTTCCGCGCCGGAGTACCCGAGCACGTTCCTAACAGTCGTAGCATCACCACCGCTGGTAGTGGCTTTAATAATTGCTACCCTAGCCAATTCCGTTCTCCACCTTCAGTGAGGCAATAAATTTCAGGTGGTCAGCAGGGGCGAGTATTTGAGGAATCCAGTGGAATTCAGCTACCTTACCATCAAGCCACTCCCACGCAATCCCGTCACCCCGTTGTCCGAATACCATAGTTCGCAGTGACCGGGGGGAGCCTGGGGGTGCTGGGCCTAGTGAGGCGTTGTTGTTGACGACAGTTGTTGCCGATTCAATCCGCAAATCCTGGTTACCGGTGCCGTATTTCAAAGCAATGACGATGGGCGTACCCACCATCAAGCCTGGGTCATGCCAGTTCCCGTTACCGCCAACGACCAAACGATTGACAGTGGACACTTGGCTTGCCCTCATAAATACTTGGTTGTTGGTGTTGTCGTGTCCTGTTGTTTCACCGCTATAGAAGAGACATTTGTCTGACGCCGAAGCAGGACTGGTCAGGGAGCACACCATAAAAATGGTGAAGTCTCCAACAGGGGTACCCGTGGCAAGCTGGTGACGAAGAAAGTCTCCAGGCGCGGTGAACACGAAACAGTCCCTACCGTTCATACCCCCCTTACTAAAAGCGGGGGCGGTTGTATCGTTCGTCGTCGTCAAGTCTCCAAACATGCACCCAGCCTGTGCCTGAACCACGCACCGGATAGGATCGTTGTTGGCGATTGGTGTAGTCTTAGCCGCATCTCTCCATACGGTGGAAGGCTTGCTTGCAACAATCGAGCTAATCTTTGGAAAGGATTCAATGAACCTTCGAGAAGCACTTACCCTATTACTTGATGTCTTAAAAGCAAAAGGGCTATTGCTTCGGCTCTTTACCATTTCCAAACCACCAAATTCGGATTGCTTCCTGATCCAAACGCGTAACTAACTGTCAATGACGACCCCATCACTCGACTAATGGCCTGACCATTACCGTCTTCCAAGGCAGTACCTGCGGCAAGGATGAAATGGTAAGAAGCATCGCTTGCCCCAGTTCCAAACTTTACGAATACCGGAGCATCCCCTACGTTCTGCATGAATAACTCCTCACCTTTCAACACGGCGAGAGTGCCCGCAACTATGACAGGGGTGGCTGTAGAAGGGGCTGACTCTACAGGGGTCGGAGCAGTGCTTACATCCGCCGTACCTAGGTGGAACCGGGCACCTTCTTGCAGTATAAAAGCCGGGAGAGTGGGTTCAGCCACTCCAAGAACTGCGGCCACAAGTACATGGGAGTCGTTATCAACGTACACCGATTGTGCTCCTACAGCAAGTGCGCTTCCCTTAATGGTAGCAAGACTTTGAGGTGTGGGCCCTTTCAGCGTGGGAGTGAAGGTCTCCAATGGTTGCAGGTTCTTGTCTAAGATTGTGAATCTTACAACAGAACCTATCGGGGACCAAAACCGCAGGTTCGCAATAGGGACTTGGTCGAATACCTGATTCATGGGTCAAAGTATGACCCATGAATACTTGACGTAAAACTAAAAGCTATTCAGGCTTAAGGTTGAACCATCTGATGGCCGAGGTGCGTAGAATGTTGTATAGCTGATCTTCAATTCCAAACCTTTCCTTGTTCTTTTCTAACGATACAAGAATGTCACCATCCTTAGTCCTTTCACCTGCCGCTTTCCAATCGCAAAGCATTTCGACCAGATCGAGCAAATCCATGCCATTGATACCGTTGGGGTAGTGTTCCGGATGGTGAGAGTTGGCCTCTTGATGATGCTTAATGGCAGGCATCATAGGGATCATTTGTTTGCGGTATTCTTCCGATCCATAAGTTATGTCAGCGAGTTTAGGGGTACCTTCTTCAAAGTAAGGATACTCTTCCTCTGACCACTTGCTGGCATCGTGTGACACCGCCCGTTTCATAATCGCATGAGCAGTGTCAGCCAGTAGGTCTCCGACACGCCGGATATGGGCGGCGGTCGATCTGATTACATCGTGCTTTGTCATTTTGTTACTGTTCCTATATCCTTGGCATAATCAAGGAATTTCTGGTACTTCTCCTGTTTTGCCGCTATGTAGTCCGGCCGTATGAGGTCACCTATTTCAGGATGGTCTTTCTGTAGAAGTAGAAGAAGCGCGTAAGAGTCGTTGAATTCATAAATGATTCGTTCTGCGTTATCTAGGGGAGGACCTTCTTGATCCTCCTGCACTTCATGGAGTCCGAATCGTTGCGCTTTGGAGCATCGCTGTGAGACCTCGACGCTTTCTTCACCTATCGAACAAAGCAAGTATTGAAGTTCATTCATTTAGCGCAGGGTACCTAGTCTATGCCGGTTATTTCCACTCAGGTAACTCAACAGTCTGACCAGCAAGCGCGTGAGTGCAATCTGATAGGAATTCTATTTTCCCATTTCTGATAAATGAGTGGCAAATACCTTTATGGGTCTCTGCCGGAGGGTGTTCGCCTTTGTAGTTGGTGAAGGTGAGCTTATCAGGCCCGTAGAGTGTTTGATTGACAAGGATGCTAGGATCAATAGTCGGTGACTCTAAGGAGCCGTTCCACGCCCATCCTCTGGAACCATCGACGGGAATACCGTGTGCCTCATCACATCCAGGGCACCAGAACAGGAAGTGGTTATCGGTACCTAAAGTGGCTCGTTGCATTACAGTAAGATACCCTACTTGTAGCTCTTCTTACATTTCTTACATACCATAATTCCTACCCCCATGAGTCCACGAGCACTCACTAAATCCTTCTTAGGGCACTGACACACGTCGCACACACCAACGCATCGTGTCTTGCATCTAACACCCCAGTACCCCCAAAGAAAATCCTTGACGTGTCCGGCACTACGTCGATCCGCGAACCGGGTTGCCTTTAGCTTTGTGGTATAGGTAGGACATACATCGTCCAGCTTGACAAAATTGGGCGTTCCATCATCAATTAAATTTGTAGCTTCGAGTACGTAGTATCTTTCCATTATCTAGTCTCCACACTAATGTTCCTTAGTGTTATCGTTACAAGATGTCTATCTTGATAAAAGATGTTAGAGAACTCATGGACTATGTTATCGACCTCTCCCGTTATCATTGAAGTACCTTCCGGCATACTTCCCTCAGGAGGTTGAAAGCGGAGGATGTGTCCTTTGGATGGGAGTACAGATTCCGGTGACCAGCTTTTGTAATGAGACAGTAAAGCGTACTGAGCGACATTACGTCTCCCCTCTGTCTCAGGTAGCAGAACTCTAACTAACATTGTGTACCTCAGCGGACATGGATGACCTCTTCTTTCTTAAGGGAGGCACGTTCCATCTTCTCTCCGATTTTGAATACGATTGCAACGGCTGTTCCAAAAAGAGCGACGATCAGAACGATAGTTAAGATGCCCCAAAATCTTGACTCCGGCGTTACTCCGTGGAGCTTAGGCCGGATTTCGATAGGGACGTTTTCAAATGGTCGGTTATCTTTTCTAGGCATGTACAGAATATACCTGAGACTTTGCTATTACGCAATACAGAGGAGCAGGCTTTAAGGGTAAATTACACCTATGGCCCTTCCACCCAAAGTGCAGGTCG
>Ga0075012_10000065_pt1 | contig 98227 bp, 92 predicted proteins | sample All_14_2_FD_71474 | JGI IMG/M metagenome (GOLD analysis project Ga0075012, IMG submission 71474) | Freshwater microbial communities in response to fracking from Pennsylvania, USA - Allegheny Zone_MetaG_DW_15 | ecosystem: Environmental > Aquatic > Deep subsurface > Groundwater > Drilled... | reverse complement strand
AGGGTGCGGAGGGCGATTTCGAAGCGAATTTGATCGTTTCCGGCGGCGGTGCATCCGTGGGCGACGGCTTCGGCACCGATTTGGGTGGCGATTTTGGCGGTTTCGCGTGCTTGGAGTGAGCGTTCGGCGCCGACGCACAGGGGATAGAGATTGCCCCGGAGGACATTGCCCGCGATAAGGTGACGGAGGATTTCGTCGAAGAACATCTCGGCGGCGGGGATGAGAATGTGGTTTGCGGCTCCGAGTTGTTGGCTGCGTTCGGCGATTTGGGTGAGTTCTTCGCCCGAGAATCCGCCGACATCGACGGTGACGGTTGTGACTTCGTACCCTTGTGCTTTGAGAATGGGGATGCACCAGCAGGTGTCGAGGCCGCCGCTGAATGCGAGGGCGACTTTCATAAGGATGCTCCGAGGATTTTGATCACAGTTTCTTGGTCTTTTTGGTTGGTTGTCGCGACAAAAATGGTGTCATCGCCGGAGATGGTGCCGACGATTTGGGGGAGATTGAGCTGGTCGAGTTTGACGCCGATGAGGGGAGAGGCACCGATAGAGGTTTTGAGAACGAGGAGGTGGGGACCCGCGGATGCGGCGGAGAGAATTCCGAGTTGTTGGAATAGTTCGAGATCGGGCAGGACATATTTACCTTGGCTTTTGGTGATGTTGAGATCGGAGAGGTCGCGGCTGACGCTGCTTTGCGTGACTTCGTATCCGGCGGTGATGAGATGATTGATGAGAACCGCCTGGTTGGGGATTGATTGTTCGGTAATTATTCGGCGGATCTCGGCCAGTCGCGCCTCCCTCGATTCGTTCATGTTGCATATTATGCGTATACATAGCAAAATATGCAACAGGTTGGGACTTTATTTATGCGTTCTCTATGGCGATTGGGAGTAGAACGAGATGTTGCATGAGACAGTTCGCGATTTTCGTTGCCTTTATAGCGGTACCCCTCTTGATTGGTGGTGCGGGAGGGTTTGTGACGGCAAAGGCGATTCCGGGTTGGTATAGCGAATTGCGGAAGCCGAGTTGGAATCCGCCGAACTGGATTTTTGGGCCGGTTTGGACTTTGCTTTATTTGATGATGGGGACGGCGAGTTGGCTGGTGTGGCGAGAAGTTGGATTTCGAGAGAATTGGGTGGCATTCTATGGAGCACAGCTCTTTTTGAATGCGATCTGGAGTTGGGTGTTTTTTGGGTGGAGGCGGCTGAACTTTGCGTTGGTTAATATCATTTTGCTTTGGTTGGCGATTGTGGCTTGCACGGTTGTCTTCTGGCGAATCTCTGTGATTGCGGGAGCGATGTTGATTCCTTATCTGCTGTGGGTGAGTTTTGCTTCAGCTTTGAACTACCGGATTTGGGCTCTGAATAAATGAGCTAGTTGGGTTATGATTGGCTATGGTTCCGATCGAAGTTTGCCGGGCGATGCCGAAGGTTGAGTTGCACGTTCATTTGGAGGGTTCGATTCGGCCGGAAACCGTTTTGCGGCTTGCGGAACGACACGGGGTTGCTCTGCCGGCAGATACGGTTGAGGGGTTGGCGGAATGGTATACGTTTCGGGATTTCCGGCATTTTGTTGAGATTTATGTCGCGGTGAGTAGCTGCATTCGGACTCCCGAAGATATTGAATTTATTGCTCGAGAATTTTTGGTGGGTCAGGCGGAACAGAACATTTTGTGGAGTGAGGTGACTTATACGGCAATGACCATTTTTGGTCAGTCGGGGGTGCCTTGGAATGAACAGATCGATGCTTTGAATCGGGCGATGGCGTGGGGTGAGAAGGAGTTGGGCGTGGGGATGGGGTTGATTATTGATATTGTTCGGGGTCGGCCGATTGAAGAAGCACTTCAGAATGCGGAATGGGCCGTGGGGGCGAGGGATCGAGGCGTGGTTGCCTTGGGGTTAGCGGGCAATGAGGGAGTTGGGCAGACAAAACAGTATCAGGCGGCGTTTGATATTGCACTTGAGGCGGGTTTGCCGATAGTTCCTCATGCGGGGGAAACAGTCGGGGCGTTTTCGATTTGGGATTGTTTGGAGGCGACCCAGTGCAAGCGGATTGGACACGGGATTCGGTGTTTGGAGGATGCGGATTTGGTGAGGGAATTGCGTGCTTCGGGGGTGGTTTTGGAGGTTTGTCCTACTTCGAATGTGTGTTTGACGCCGATTCCGGATTTGGGCCATCATCCGATTGCGGAGATGGTGGAGTTGGGGTTGGCGGTGACGATCAATAGCGATGATCCGCCGATGTTTAATACGACTTTGAGCGATGAGTTTGCGCGGTGTTCGGCGGCGTTTGGGTGGGGTGAGGAGACTTTGCGGGGGTTTGTTGAAGTTGCGGCGGAGGGTTCGTTGAGCCCGGGTCGGGAGAAGCTCTTAACTCAGGTTAGATGAATAAGTGAGCGATTATGAACTAGGGATGTTCGCATATATAATTCGGGAGCGCAGGTCGTTGGCGCAGATTATTGCAATGAGCGACTATTACAACCGCTCACCGATTGAACAGAAAGAAGCACTTTGGGCATTTGCGGAGCTTTCGCGCAGGCAATTGGCGACTCTCAAAAACGGGCGGCCTTAACTGACTGAACCCGGGTTAGAATTATTTGATATCCATCAATCAGATTTTTTCAAAATGTTTGAGGAATCAGGGCGACTAGCACTTTCGATGCCGATTGAGACCGAAGCAGAGACTTGGATGGTTTCGGACTTTATGTTCCGAAAGGCTCGACTGATCTACTCGCTGAAATTCTGGTCTGCAATCTTTGGAGTAGTCGGCGCTTTTATTGCAATTATTGCTGGCATTGTATCGCTAGTTTTTTCCTGAGTCAAAATCGGGGTAAGAGAAACCCAATTCAGTAGACTGGTGGGTGATGCCAGAGTTGCCGGAAGTTGAAACAGTTCGTCGGGTTTTTGATCGGGTTTTGACGGGGAAAACGATTATTGAGGCGGAAGTTGCGCCGGATGAAATTGTTTTGAAAGGGGCATCGGCGGAGAGTTTGCGGGTGAGATTGGAAGGGGCAACAGTTTCGGGTACGGGGCGGAAGGGGAAGTATTTCTGGATTGAGTTGGGGGATCGCGGGGTTCTGTTTGGACATCTGGGAATGGCGGGTTGGGTGCGGGAGATTGGAGCTTCGACCATACGGTTGAGAGAACACGGGGAGGCACCACTCGATGATGCGAATGGGCGGCCAAAGTTTTTGAAATTGAGGTTGAAGGCGGATGATGGTCGGGAAGTTGTGATGACAGATGGGCGGCGATTGGCTCGGCTCTGGGCCGGGGAGTCGGCGGATACAGATTTGAAATTACTAGCTTTGGGGCCAGATTGTTGGACAAACTTGCCTCCGGCGGAAGATTTGTTTGAAACACTTCGCAAAAGGAAAGCTCCGATGAAAGCGATTTTGTTGGATCAGAAAGTTTTTTGTGGAGTGGGGAATTGGATTGCGGATGAGGTGCTTTACCATGCTGGGATTGCACCGAAGCGATTGGGGAGTTCTTTGAGCTTGGAAGAGGTTCAGATTTTGCGCGAGAAGCTTTGGTGGATATTGGATTTGGCAGTGAATGTTGGGGCGGATAAAGAGCAGTTTCCGGAGGACTGGTTGTTTCATTCCAGGTGGGGTGGTGCAAAGGGGGAGGAGTTCTTTTTAGGTGAGCAGTTGATTCGGGAGCCAGTGGGCGGGCGAACGACGGCTTGGGTTCCGAGTCGGCAGAAGTGAGTTATCGGTCGGATCTGCTGTTTAGGAGTGAGTTGTTTCGGCTTCGCCGACGATGATTTTTGGATAGTGGGACACGGGGAGAATGTTGTTTTGGACAAGTTTATTGGCAAAAAGTTGGAGGGCTTGTTTTTGTTCTTCTTGAAAATCGAAGCGAACGCAGTTCGTGAGATAGCGCTTGACGAGATTGTAATCCCAGCCGGAGGTTTCGGCGGCATAGTCGAATACTTGGTGCATGGTTTCTTGGTATTCGAAGATTGGGAGTTGCAGGAGATAGGCGAGTTCGGGATTTATGGGGCGGTAGCTTGTCCATAGCGCCCAAACAAAGGGGGCGTGGTAAGCGTCGGACCAAGCTTGGCCGAGATCGAGGATGTGAGCGTCGGGATATTCGGCGACCATTCCGTTATCGCCAATGATGACGGCGGCATCGCACAGATCGAGCATGACATTAAGATTTGGCTCTAAAGCTAGATATTTCGGTGTGATTCCGAACTGTTCTTTGAGGATAATTTTGGCGAGGGCGTTGCTCGTCATTGAACTTTGATCGAGAGCAAGGGATTCGATTTTTTGGAACGGGACTCGGCTGAAAAGGCGGACGCTTTCGACGGGGCCGTTACTGCCGATGCAGACTCCCGCGACGACTTGGGCATTGGGGATGCGGAGGGAATCGATGCTACTGACGAGCATGGCGTCGATTTTGCCAGCTTCGTGAAGTTGAGGAAGTCGGCTGGGGACATCGAAGATTACTTCGACGGGGCTTTCTTTGCCCTGATTGATGAACTGCCAAATGAGAGGGGCGGCGTTCACATAAGGCACGCATCCGACACGGAATTTTGGCATTTAGCTATTTTACGGTGTTGGCTGGTGAGTTGTTTGGCTTTTGGGCCACACAGACGACGCTTGAACCCCATGGAAGGTTTGCGGCCTGGAATAACTTGCTTTCGATTCGCATTAGCTTTGTGAGGAATTGATTTGTAGAGTCACTTAGCTCTGGGAGTTTCACTTTTGGTTCGCCGCGCTGGAATTTTTCGGTTAGGCGCCGAAGCATGACCACGGGGAATAGCAAGAAAACACTGTATGAAAGTTTTTGGATTTGGAATCCTTCGGCTTCGAGCAGTTCGCGGACTTTGCCGGTGGTGTATCGGCGCTGGTGCATGAGGGCGACATCGTGGGGGCCCCATAGCCAGTTGAAAGCGGGGACGTTCATGACAAAAATTCCGCCGGGTTTGAGGACTCGGAAGATTTCGGCGGCAGCGGATTGATGGTCGGGGACGTGTTCGATTGTATCGAGGCTGACAACGGCTTCGAATTGATTACATAGAAACGGTAGTTGCTCGGCATTCGCATAGACCAAATGGTTGAGGCCGCGTTCCTTGGAGAATGTGAGGGCGTCGTGGCTGAGGTCGATGCCGACTGCTTGACCTCGTTTTTCTAGTTCGGTGAGGACTGCGCCGGTTCCGCATCCGACATCTAGTAGTGCAGAATTGGAGTTACTGAGGTGTTGATCGAGGAGGGTGAGCGCGAGTTCCCGGCGCGAGATAAACCACCAGTAGTGGTCTTCGAGCTCGCGCATTTTTCGGTACTCGTTAGGATTCATCGCGTTTTTGAAGGCGTTTTGGTTTGCCCCACATCCGAATTTTGATTAGGTCACGGAGCATGCGTGGTCCGTCGCGGAGAAGGATGACTTTTGATCCTTCTTGGTGCGACCATCGAATCGGGACTTCTGCGATGGTATAGCCGAGATCGCGGGCGATGATGAGACTCTCAAAATCGAATCCGAATCCGTCTAATTTGCACCGTGAAAAGATATCCTTAGCAACGTCATTGCGGAAAATTTTGAACCCACATTGGGTGTCATCTATGCCTTTGACGGCGAGCAGTTGAACAGCTTTGTTGAAGGCTCGACCGAGCATTTCGCGGTACCAAGGTTGGCGGATTTCGAGAGTGGATTCTTTGAGGGGTCGGCTGCCGATGGCGATCGGGGTTTTGTCGTTGAGGGCGGCTTGGAGCTTAGTGATTTCTTCGATTGGTGCAGCTAAGTCAGCATCGGAAAAGAGAATGTAATCGGCTTGAACTTGGAGCATTCCGTGCCGAACCGCGTAACCCTTGCCCCTGTTCGGAGAGTAAGTGATGAGACCGAAATTCGGATTAGTAGAGGCAAACGATTCAACCACTTGGTTGGTATTGTCACTACTGCCGTCGCTTACGACATAAACCTGCCATGTGTCGGGGTAGTTCATGAAGTATTCGGCGACTCGGGAGAGTGTGGGGCCGATGCGATCTTGTTCGTTATAGGCCGGAATTATCACGGCGAGGGAAGGCTGATCCAATGCGCCGGGAGTCTACCTTTAGCGTGGCGTGTTGTAGCTTGAGAGGACGTTTTGAAGGGCGCCTCGCGTTTGGCTCTCGGAGATTCGGGAGAGATACGATTTGAATTCTCCGTCGAATGCGCTTTTCTTTTCGATGAGAAAGAGGTTGCAGAGTCCTCGGCTCGTGCCGATTTTGAGGTCACCGTCGAAATAGAGCATGGTTGACCCGCCGCCATCGAGTGAGACAGCATTGACGGCTCCTTGGGACTTGAATGCTTTGCCGAAGGTGGAGAGGCTCACACTGTTTTTTGTGGCGATGAGGATGATTTTGCCGGATTTGGTAATGCCGACACCGGTTCGGGCAGCGGATCCCCAGATGGCGGGATCGGTGAACCCTTGAGCGCGGGGGTTGGGTTTGACGGCGCCGTTATCGACGATTCGCACTCCGCCGCGCATGGCATAGCGGTAAGCGAGGTAATCGAATGGCTTACGGGTTTCCGCATTTTGGATACTGACTTTTCCGTACCAGTCGACGGCGAGGATGGATCCGCGGTAGCCAGTGGCTTTTTGTTCGCCATTGATGACGATGTCGGCGACGGGCTGCTGGCTTTCGTAGGCGAAAAATGTTCCAGTGATGGCGGCAACGGGTTGGGTTTTGGAAATCATGTTCCAGACGTTGGTGAGCCGAGGGTGGAACTGCGCGGTGGCGGTGAGATTGTCGGAACTGGTATCGGCGACGATCGCGTGGAATCCTGCTTTGTTGTATGAGAAAGTGTAATGGGCGGCGGCACCGTCGGCGGTTGTGGTTTGTGCTTGCGCACCCACAATCAGGGCCATGGCGGCGGTCGTTAACAGGAGTCTCACGACCATAGAATACTATTATCGGACGTTTGGGGTGGGTTTTTCTTGTGATAAATTTGCTAGTTCAAATGAATCTGGATATTTTTGTCAAATTTTTGAAACGCCGATTTGATGGGCCAAGTAGGGAACTTTTTGGAGTTTTTTGTCGTTTGGTCCCCCTTCTTGCTTGACAGACCACGGCACTTTGAAGTTAGATGGGGGTGCGCACATGGCATCTGACAGCGACCGTCGAGCCGAACCGGATACGAAATCCCAATTTGATCTCGTTGATGGCGCGAGCGCACCCGCTTATAATCGTTTTGCAACTGCTTCGCTTGTGTTGATATTTTTAACTGTTATCGTCATCTTGTTCGGCGCGTTTGTCCGGGCTTCATTGAGTGGTGATGGGTGTGGTACCGGCTGGCCGATGTGTGAAAACACAATTGTTCCGGTGGGAGCTGAACTCAAAACTTACATTGAAGCATCGCATCGCATTTCGACGGAAATTTTGTGGTTGTTGGTCGTTGGGTTTATGGTTTGGGCATATCGCTTGTTTCCGAAAGGTCATCCGGCAAGAAAGGCTTCTTTGGGAGCGTTTATTTTCACGACAGTATCGGGGATTATTGGGGCGATTTTGGTTATTTTCAAGTTGGTAACGCACGACACCTCTTTGGCTCGCGCGGTCACTATGCCGCTTCACTTGTTGAATACATTTGCTTTGATGGCAGCCATGGCGTTGATGGCGCACTTTGCGAAAGGGGGCCGGATTCCGAGTTTTAATGGTCAAGGCGGTCTTGCATCATCGTTCAAGTGGACGATGGGGGCCTTTTTTGCGCTGGGGATGACAGGGGCGATTTCGGCGATGGGTAAGACGGCTTACCATACGAAGTTGGCGTCGGCGAATACATTTATGGAGCGGGTGCAAATGCACGTGGGGACTGATGCGAGCCCGATTTTGAAGGGCGGTCTGCTTCACCCTTTGATGGCAATGGCGGCGGGATTGATGCTGCTTTTGACTTGCCGTCTGGCCATGGATCAGCGCAAGGGGAATGAGGAAGTTGAGAATTGGGGTCGGTGGACGATTTGGCTTTATGTGATTCAAATGGGGTTTGGGATCATGAACTTGGTGGCGAGTGCCCCGGTGTGGATGCAGTTGACTCATCTGGCGATTGCGCTGGGCAACTGGCTCGCATTGGTTATGCTGGCAGTGTATACGATGCCTAAGCAACTTGAGGAAGCGGGTCAAGGAGGAGTGAACGAGACGGTTCAAGAAAAAGTCTCGGGCAAAGACTTGATAAAAGCTTATATTGCTTTGACGAAGCCTCGAGTGATTTCACTGTTGCTGTTTACGACCGTTGCGGCGATGTTCATTGGGGCGCGCGGGGCACCTTCGTTCTGGTTGATTGTGATTGTTTGTATTGGGGGTTATATGTCGGCGGGGGCAGCGAACACGATCAACATGCTGGTCGAGAAGGATTTGGATGTGGCGATGGAGCGGACGGCGAAGCGCCCGACGATTACTCATGTTATTTCTGATCGAGCGGCGAGTTTGTTTGCGGCGGTTTTGACGGTTGGTTCGACGGCTTTGCTTTGGTATGGCGCGCATCCGCTGGCGGCGATGATGGCGCTTTGTGGCTTGCTGTGCTACGTTTTTGTTTACACGCTTTGGCTGAAACGACGGACTTGGCACAACATCGTTATTGGGGGCGCGGCAGGAGCTTTTCCTCCGCTTGTCGGTTATGCGGCGGTCACGGGTGAGCTGAGTGCTTATGCTTGGTTCCTTTTTGCGCTAATATTCACTTGGACGCCAGTTCATTTTTGGGCTTTGGCGATTTTGATCAAGGATGATTATGCAAAAGCTGGAGTTCCGATGTTGCCGGTGGTGAAAGGTGATCGCGTGACGGTCATGCAGATCGGGCTTTATGCGGTTATTACTGTGCTTCTCTGTGTGTTGCCGCTGGTTCAAGGTGAGGCGGGATGGATTTATGCGGTGGGGGCAGGTCTTTTGAACCTGGGGTTATTAGTGCAGTGCGCGGGCCTGTGGCGGAACTTTGATAAAGATAAAGCTCGGGCGGTTTTCAAGTACTCAATGGTTTATTTGGCGTTGATCTTTGTGGTGATTGCGGTGGATAGAGTGTGGACGATATGAAATCACGACAAAAGTTTCCAGTTTCCCAGCCAGAAATAATTGGCTCAATCATGCAACACTTAGGAGGTCGAATTCTGAATGGCACAACTCTTTAAACCTTACGCAAACTCAATCGCTAGCATGAGTTTGTTGATTGCGGCGGGTGCGCCGGTCTTGTTGATCGTAACAGGATCGTTGATAACCCGGTCGCCATCCAACACAAAGGCATTGGTTCCGATTGATCAGCCGGTTCCTTTTAGTCACAAGCACCACATTAAGGAGCTTGGGATTGACTGCCGCTATTGTCATAACACCGTTGAGGAACAAGCGAATGCAAGTGTTCCGGCAACGGAAGTTTGTATGAGCTGTCACTCACAGATTTGGACGAACTCACCGATGCTGGAGCCGGTGCGCGACAGCTATAAGACGGGTAAGCCGATTAAATGGACGAAAGTCAATGCGGTTCCGGACTTTGTTTACTTTGATCACTCCATTCACATTAACCGCGGGATTAGCTGCAACACATGCCACGGTGCGGTTCAAGAGATGCCGATTACGTGGAAGGGTCGACCTTTCAGCATGGCTTGGTGTTTGGACTGTCATAAGCATCCAGAGAAGTACATGCTGGACATTGCGCCTTCGAAACTGGGATCGAAGGGAGATGTTCCGGATGGCGAGCATGGTGAAGATCAAGGTGGTGACCATGCCGAGCACAGCGCAAACATTTTGTCTCCGCGAGAGCAGGTGTTTGAGCTTTATCGAAAGATTTCATCGGGCGAGAAGCTGACGGAGACGGAGTGGCGATTGAGTCAGGGCCACACGCAGCATTTGCCACCAGACGACATTCATGCGGGTTACAAGCGCATGGAAGAAAAAGGCATTAACGTATCGCAGTTGAGTGACTGCTGGGTGTGCCACCGCTAAAGCGAGGATTTGAGGAAGGAAAGTTAGTTTAAGACATGGGTAAGTCGAACAGTAATCAGCGCAACGAAGGGATGAAGATCTACAAGGGTCTTGATCACTTTGAAGCACCAGAGGTTTTTGAACCTTTGGCGGCCGACGAGTTTCCGGATCGGGAGAGCTTAAAAGCGCTTCCGCGACGGGACGTTTTGAAGCTGATGGGTGGGGCGGCAGTTTTGGCGGGGTTGGTTGGATGTCGTTATCAACCAGCGCGCAAGATTGTGCCGTTTGTTCAACAGCCCGAGGGTGCAGTTGCGGGGGTTCGCAAGCAGTATGCGTCGGCAATGGTTAAGGATGGTTATTCGGTTTCGTTGCTGATTGACCAGATTGACGGGCGACCGATTCGAATTGACGGGAATCCGTTGCACGGTTCGACTTTAGGCTCGGTTGACTCGAAACTGTCGGCAGAAATTTTGAATTTGTACGATCCGGATCGCATGAAGAATCCGGAATTTCGGGGTGATCCGACGAGTTGGAATGATGCGCTGATCAAATTGGAAGAGGCGATGAATGCGACCGCAGGTGGTTCAGGCATCGCGGTTCTTTCGGAGACAGTCAATTCGCCGACTTTGGCGCGTATGGCGAAAGCGTTCGAGGTCAAGTATCCGTCGGCGAAGTGGTATCAGTACGAGCCGGTGAACAGTGATGCGGCGAGAGCGGGTTCGCGCATGGCGCTTGGTGAAAGCCGGGTTGCTGTTTATGACTTCACGAGTGCCGACGTGTTGGTTTCCATTGACGCTGATGCATTGCATGAAGGCCCTTACAGCATTCGGTACAGCCGAGATGTGGCGGGTCGACGAAATCCGAACGGCGAAATGTCGCGGATTTACGCATTTGAATCACAGCCGACGACTCTAGGTTTGGCGGCGGACCACCGGATTCGGGTGAAGCCGAGCGAGACTTTGGCACTTGTTCAGGCGATTGCCAGTTCGTTGGGTGTGCCGGGCGCGAGTTCTGCGACCTTGCCGAGCACGGTTGAGAAGAAGGTTTTGGATGCGGCGGTGGCTGACCTGCGGGCGGCAGGGCCGCGAGCGGTTTTGGTTGCGGGAGCGCATTTGCCGGCGCAGATTCATGCGGCGGTTATTGCGATCAACCTTTTCTTGGGTGGCGGTGCGAACCAGGCAGTTCGTTACACACTTGATCCTCAGCCGTTGGCGGTTGATCAAGATCAGAATTTGAGTGACCTGATGACGGCGATAAATGCCAACCAGGTTTCGACGCTGCTTATCTTGGGCGGTAACCCGGTCTATACGACTCCGGGGGATGTGAAGTTTGCGGATGCTCTTGCAAAAGTCAAGCTGAAAGCACACTTGACGAGTCATCCTTGCGAAACTTCGAAGCTTGTTGATTACGCGTTGCCGGCGGCTCACTTCTTGGAAGCTTGGGGCGACGGGGTGGCGTTTGACGGCAGCTATACCGTGACTCAGCCGTTGATTGAACCCCTTTATGAGGGTCGGACGGCGATTGAAATTATTGGCAAGTTTGTGGGTGCCTCTGCGGATGCGCACGAACTCGTGAAAGAAACGGCGAAAGGTTTGGGTGATTGGAACGAGTTGCTGGCGAGTGGGTTTGCGCCTTATGCAAAGCCGAGCGGGCCAGTTGCGGTTACGGCGAACTTGATGAGTTCGCTGGCCCCGATTCAATCGAATGGCATTGAGCTTTTGATTCTTCCGGATCCGATGATTGGCGATGGTCGGAACTCGAACAACATGTGGTTGCAAGAGACGCCGAATCCGATTACGAATTTGACTTGGGATAACGCGCTCTTGTTGAGCCAGAAGACAGCGGATGCGTTGGGCATCGTTGCTCCTTCGGAAAAGAAGTCGATTGCAGGCACGCCTTATTACGGTAAGGCGGATATGGTGACAGTCACGGCCGGGGCTCAGACATTGGAAGTGCCGGTTTGGGTGAATCTAGGCCAGGCAGATGATGTTGCGATTTTGCACATGGGTTACGGCCGAACTCACGCGGGTGATTTTGGTACGAAGCACAGCGAAGAGAAGGGTGGCGGATTTGATGCCAACCAGTTGCGCACGGCGGCTAACCCGGTTTGGTTGAGTGGAGTCACTTTGAAGAAATCGCCGAACGAATATGTTTTGGCGAACACTCAGCACCATAACACGATTGACTATAAGAAAGAAGATCGTGATCGTGAGATTTATAAGACGGCGACTTTGGCGGACTTCAAAGCTGGTCATCCTTTTGGCGAGCATGGTGGTGCGCATCACGGAGCAGATCGCGATTACGACGAATTTGGTGCGGGAACCGAGATTTCGATGTTCCCGGGAACGGACTTTAAGAACAATCCGAAAGACAACTATCAGTGGGCGATGACCATTGATTTGAGTCTGTGTACGGGATGTAATGCTTGTGTGACCGCTTGCCAGGCAGAAAACAACATTGCAACGGTTGGAAAGCAACAGGTTTTGCGCGGTCGCGAAATGCATTGGATTCGGGTTGACCGGTATTACAAAGGAACGGGGGATACGCTTGATAAAGACAATCCGCCGATCATTGTTCAGCCGGTGACGTGTATGCATTGCGAACAAGCTCCTTGTGAGCCGGTTTGTCCGGTTGCAGCGACGGTGCACAGTGCGGAGGGTTTAAATCAGATGGTTTACAACCGCTGTATTGGAACTCGGTACTGCTCGAATAACTGCCCTTATAAGGTGCGGCGGTTTAACTTCTTCCACTTTAGTCAGCGGGCGGACAATGTTCCGGTTCTCAAGATGTTGCAGAACCCGGATGTTACGGTTCGATACCGTGGGGTTATGGAGAAGTGCACTTATTGTGTTCAACGAATTAACCATAGCCGGATCACGGCGAAGAAAGAAGATCGGTTGATTAAGGATGGCGAAGTGCAGACGGCTTGCCAGGTTGCGTGCCCAAGCGGCGCGATCCTCTTTGGCGACATGCGTAAGCCAGAGAATGCGGTTACGAAGTCGCGAGCCGAATCGCGAAATTATCTGATGCTTGAAGAGTTGAATACCCGACCTCGGACGAGTTACTTGGCCCGGGTTACGAATCCAAATCCGACTTTGGAGGAGGCACACTAATGGCAGACATGCCCGTTGATAAGGATCTTTTGATCGGCAAACATACCAACGCTTCTTTGGATGCGACGATTGGGGACATTGTTCTTGTTCCGGCCACTCACAATGAGCCCCGGATCAAGACTCCGATTAAAGGATTCTTTACGAGCCCTTGGCAAATTGCTTTTGGTATTGGGTTCTTGTTCCTCAACATTTTGTTGCTGGCGATCACGATGCTCGTTTGGAACGGAATTGGGGTTTGGGGGAACAACCAGCCGGTTGGTTGGGGTTTTGACATTGTCAACTTTGTTTGGTGGATTGGGATTGGTCACGCGGGAACATTGATTTCGGCGGTACTTCTGCTTTTGAGGCAGAAGTGGCGCAATGCGATTAACCGCATGGCCGAGGCGATGACGATTTTTGCGGTTATGTGCGCGGGTCTCTATCCGCTTTTGCACACCGGTCGTCCTTGGTTGGCTTACTGGATGTTTCCTTATCCGAACTGGTTGGGGATGTGGCCCCAGTTCCGCAGTCCGCTGATTTGGGACGTCTTTGCGGTTTCGACCTACATGACAGTTTCGATTTTGTTCTGGTATGTCGGTTTGATTCCGGACTTTGCGACTTTGCGAGATCGGGCGAAGAGCCGGTTTGCTCAGTTGGCTTTTGCGGGGCTTTCGATGGGATGGCGAGGGAGTGCGAAGCACTGGCATCGCTATGAGCATGCTTCGATCATGCTGGCGGGTCTCTCGACGCCGCTCGTTCTTTCCGTTCACACGATCGTTAGTTACGACTTTGCGATGGGTATCGTGCCCGGTTGGAACGTTACGATCTTCCCGCCCTACTTTGTTGCAGGGGCCGTTTTTGCTGGATTTGCGATGGTTTTGACCTTCGCGATTCCGCTTCGGAAGTGGTACAAGCTCGAAAATTTGATTACGATGAAGCACATCGACTGGATGGCGAAAGTCATGTTGGCGACGGGCTTGATTGTTTTCTACGGCTACTTCACGGAAGTCTTTTACGCTTACTACAGCGGGGTTCCGGCGGAGACGGCATTGCTACACAACCGCATTGCCTATAAGGATGCACCTTATAGCTGGGCGTTCTGGATTTTGATTTTGACGAACGGGATTATTCCGCAGTTGATGTGGTTCCCCAAACTTCGGCAAAACATGTTGGCGTTGTTTGTGGTGACAACGAGCGTTTCGATTGGAATGTGGTTTGAGCGATACGTGATCATTCCGATTTCGTTGACTCGCGATTACGTTCCGGGAGCGTTTGGCTTCTACTCGCCGACGCTTTGGGACTTTGCGATGTTCGCGGGGACGATTGGACTGTTCTTGTTCCTGATGTTCCTGTTCATTAGGTTCTTACCGATGATCAACATTTTTGAAATGAAAGAGTTGCTGCACCAGATGGAGCATGACGAAAAGCATGCGAAAGAGCATGGTGATCATGCGAAGTTGACGCCAGTAACTGAGGAGAACGGACAGTGAGTCACGGACGCGATACTTCACCTAAGCAGTACGGCGTGGTTGCGGAGTTTGACAATGCGGATTCGCTTTTGGATGCGGCGCAGAAAGTTAAAGAAGCAGGCTACCGAGATATGGATGCTTACACTCCGTTGCCGGTGCACGGTTTGACAGATGTGATGGAATGGAAGGACGATAAGCTGGGCTGGATTGTCTTTATCATGGGTATCAAAGGTTTTGCGCTGGGCTACTTTATTCAATGGTGGTCGAGTGCCGGTCCGGACTTTAGCAATACGGCCCTTCAGATGAACGGTTTGATGCCTTATGTGATGAATGTTGGGGGCAAGCCTCACTTCAGTATTCCGGCGAACTTCCCTCCGGCTTATGAAATCACGATTTTGCTGGCAAGTTTTGGAGCGGTCTTTGGGATGTTGGCTCTGAATGGCTTGCCGAAACCTCACCATCCGATTGCGAATGCGGCGATGATGGCGCGGGCAAGTAGTGATCGCTATGTGCTTTGCGTTGAGGCGAGCGATCCTCGCTATGATGAGGATGAGGTGTATTCGTTCTTGAGCGGATTGAATCCTTTGTCGGTAGAGCGGATTATGACTACGGAGGGCTATTAATGAAAGCGAGTTGGAAATTTGCGCCGCTTGGGTTGGCTTCGCTGGTGATGCTGGCGGGGTGCCACTTGGATATGTATATCCAGCCGAAGGTGAAATCACAGAGTGAGAATTTGGTTTACGCGGACGGTAAGGGTACGCGGATGCCGGTTGAAGGCACGATTGAGTTTGGTAAGCCGAAGAAGGACATTGAGTTTTATACCGGTTACAAAGCGAATGGTCGGCTGGTAACAGAGATGCCGATTCAGATTTCTGAGGAAGTGATTGCTCGGGGTCAGGAGCGATTTGACATTTTCTGCCAGCATTGCCATGGAGCGGTGGGCGATGGGAAGGGCATGATTGCTCAACGCGGTTTTGAATTGGCGCGTCCGGTGGGGAATTACCACACGAAGCGACTGCGCGAGATGCCGGTTGGACACTTTTTTGATGTGATTTCGAACGGTTATGGGACGATGTATGGCCATGCGAGCCGAATCAGCCCTTATGACCGATGGGCGATTGTTTCTTATGTTCGGGCTTTGCAATTGAGTCAGTCGATTGTGGGGAGCGACATGGATGCCGAGAGTCAGGCGAAGTTTGGAATTAACGCGGCTTTGAATCAGGGTCCGCTTTTTGTTCCGCCGGTGACGGCTCCTTCGACGGTTCCTAATCCGGGGCCGGTTGATGGGATTCCGCCGCAGGTGCAACCTGATCGCAATGTGAGGACTGGAGAATGAGCGAAGTAGTGGAAGCGAAGCCGACTAAGATCCCGATGAGTTTTATGACCGTTGGGGGAGCGATGCTGATTGCCGGGGGTGCGCTCGCGGCGATGGGGCTCGGTGGCGGATTCAATGTTGAAACTTTGGCGTCTTCGTTCATGTTTGCGGCGACGTTTTGGATCATGTTGACGATAGGTTGTCTGGGCTTGATGTTGCTGTTCCACATCACGCGCGGTCGATGGGGCACTCCACTTTTGAGGATTTTTGAAGCGGGAGCGAGCTGGATCAACTTGCTGTTCTGCTTTGGTTTGGTGATGGTTGCGAGCACAGTCTTTAAAGAACCGCTCTATCATGTTTGGCTGCATCCGGCAGAGGGTGACATGCTTGTTTTAAATAAGAAAGAGTACTTGAACTACAACTTTTTCATGGTTCGCCAAGTGATCTACTTTGCGTTGTTCATTGGGATGAGCTTGCTTTTGAGCACTTGGACGGTGAAAGAAGAGAAAACGGGCAACAAGAGCTGGAGTGACAAACGGAATAACCTGGCGGCGCCGGGGATGGTTCTGTTCTTCTTGCTTTTCACCTTCTTTATCACAGACTTCTTGATGTCGGTTGATCCCCACTGGTACAGCACGGTTTGGGGCTTCTTGTTTGCAATTGGTGGCGCGCTGACGGCGATGGCATTTGCAACGATGATCGTGGTTTCGCAGAAAGATAAATCACCTTATGCGGGCAAGATTGACAACTTGATGACCAAGGATTTTGGGAACCTGCTTTTGATGTTGACGATGCTCTGGGCTTATTTGAGCTTTAGTCAGTTGTTGATCATCTGGTCGGGGAATTTGAAAGAGTTTATTCCTTACTACTTGAAACGATTGGTGGGGAACTTTAGCTTGATTGGCGGAAGCTTGGTCATTGGACAGTTCTTTGGTCCGTTCTTGTTGCTGCTTTCGCCGCGATTGAAGCGGACGAGCTGGCTTTTGATTCCGACAGCGATGATCATTTTGATGATGCGCGTTGTGGATATGTACTGGCTGGTGATGCCTTATTTCCGCGAGAACGTGACATTTGCTCCGGCAGACTTTGGATTTTTGTTGCTGTTCGGCGGTATTTGGATGCTGATCTTTAGTGTGGGCTTGCGGCGTGCGCCACTTGTTGTGTTAGCGCATCCTTATCAGGCTCACGGTTCGACCGAATTGGAGGAAGCTCATGTCTGATCATCACGATAACATTGACGAACGCCCGCTTGACGTTTTAGAGGAGATGGGTTATGAGAATACGGACGAGGCAGCGAGTAGCCCGGTTGGGAAGTACACGATTTGGCTGTTCGGCTTCATCTTTGTGATGATTGGGTTCTCGGCGGCATTCTTTACAGTGGCGGATCGGGTTGATGGATTTAAGTTCAAACAAGAGCGAAAACCGCTTCGGCTGCCGCCCGAAGGCACTCCGCTTTTGCAAGGCAACGTTGCGGCTCAGGCGGACATGTACGAACTGAAAAAGCAAGAGCATGCGAAGCTGAATGCTTATTCGGAAAACAAAGAAGACGGCACGTATAAGGTTCCGATTGACAAGGCGATGAAGATCGTGGTGGAACGAGGATTGCCGACGCGTCCGAATGCGGGCGTTCCGGAGGATTACAAGTGAGATTTGCCCGTTTGCTCTGCGGACTCGGCTTGTTGTCGGCACTTGTTGTGAATGCACCGGCGCAGTTTTATTCGCCGCCAAGTCGTGACTTGCAGCCGGGTTCAGATCGGATTCCGGCATCGGCTCCGACTTCGATTCGGATTGATCAGAAGTTGAATTCGGTGATTTCGCCGGATTGGAAATTTACAAATCAGGACGGGAAAGAAGTGACCACGGGCGAATTGATGTCGAAGCGTCCGACGTTGCTTTTGATGATTTTTTACAAGTGTACGGGCGTTTGTGCGACCGAGCTTGAAAACGTGAAAAAGCTTGTTTGGGCGATGAAGAAGGATAACGCGGGCGAGCTTTATGACCTTGTTGTTGTCTCAATTGACCCGACGGAGACTCCGGATATGGCGCATACAAAACGCCTGGATCTCTTGAAAAAATATAACCGACCGGAAGCGGAATCGGGAATTCATTATCTGGTTGGGGATGACAAGAATATTGAAGGGTTGGCGGACGAAATTGGTTTCCGTTATTACCGAGACCCGGCGAACAATCGCATTACTCACCCGGCGGGGTTGACCGTGGTTTCGCCTAAGCGCAGAATTACTCGCTATTTTGTGAGCGACGCATTTGAGACTGAACCGACGATTTTGGCGCTAAAAGATGCGCGTGATGAGCGAGTGGGGCAAAAAGATGACCGACCGTTCTTCCTAGCGTGCGTGAATGTTGATCCTTTGACGGGGCAGCGGTCTTTGAACATCATGAATGTTGTTCGAACGGCGGGCGTGGCAACCGTTTTGGTGTTGGCAGGTTGGATTGTATCGATGAACCGAGCAACTAAGAAACAGATGATGGCCGAATTTAAGGATGGTCAAGACTAATGGGTTGGGGGCCTTTCCAATTTAACATCATGCCGGAGCCGGCATCGAAGCACGCACCGTATTACGATGCGTTGTTCATGGCGATTACGGGTTTGGCGGCGTTGTTTACGATTATGGTTGTGGCGATGATTATTTTCTTCGCTTCGAAATATCGCCGGGGAACGAAGGTTGATCGAAAGAACATTTTGACGCACCACACGGGTCTTGAGTTGATCTGGATGGGTGTGCCGCTCGTTTTGGCATTTTTAATGTTCGGATGGAGCACGAAGAATTACATGAGTGTTCGCACGATGCCGAAAGATGCGGTGGAAATTTTCTGCATTGGGAAGCAGTGGATGTGGCACTTCCAGCATATGAATGGGGTTCGGGAGAATAACGAACTTCATGTTGTGGTGGGTAAGCCGGTGAAGATCACGATGATTAGCCAGGACGTGATTCACTCACTCTATCTGCCGGAAATGCGGGCGCAATATATGGTTGTGCCAGGTCGCTATACGGAACTTGCGTTTACTCCCACAAAGCCGGGTCGCTACAAGATTTTGTGTGCCATGCACTGCGGAACTCAGCACTCGGAAATGGTTGGTCAACTTTATGTTATGAACCCGACCGAGTATGCGGAATGGGTTGATAAGGGTGGTAACAAATACAAAGAAAAGCCTTTGACGATTCAGGAAGCGGGAGCGCAGATTTACAACGAGAAGGGTTGTGCGAACTGCCATACGGGCGTGGACAATCCGCGGGCACCGACTTTGAATGGAATTTTTGGCAAGTCGCGACGATTTGCGGATGGTACGACGGCGGTTGCGGATCGAGAATATTTGCGAGAAGCGATCAAGATGCCGCACAAAAAATTGACCGCAGGATGGGAGAATACGATGCCGGTTTACGGTGGCACTCTCACGGAATTGCAGGTTCTGCAGCTTGCGGAATACATTAAGACATTGACTCCGGGTAAGGGCGATTTTGAACGCCAAGATATGAAGCGTAGCACCCCGGGTTCGAGTGGAGATAGTTCGCCAGTGGATGTTGCGAACAAGGGTGGAAGCGCCGGTAATGCACAATTCCGCACTTCTGAGGGAAGACGATGAGCTCAACAATTATTGAACAAGGAACGGTTGAAAAGCCGCATTCAGAGAAGAACTATCTGAATGCAGACCACACTTTGAAGTCGTGGCTGTTGACCGTTGACCACAAACGAATTGGGATTTTGTATCTCATTTCTGTGACGTTCTTCTTCTTTATTGGTGCGATTGCGGCGGCGATGATTCGCTATGAGTTGACTTCGCCAAAGGGGATTTTGCTCAGTAGCGAGGTTTATAACAAAACGTTCTCGGCACACGGGATTTACATGGTCTTCCAATTTTTGGTTGTTGCCATTCCGGCGGTGCTTGGAAACTTCTTGATTCCGATCATGATCGGGGCAAGGGATATGGCGTTCCCGCGATTGAACTTGCTTTCTTGGTACATGTTCATCACGGGTGGGGCGTTGATTTCACTTTCGTTTATTCTGGGCGGGGTTGATGCTGGTTGGACATTCTATGTTCCGCTTTCAACGCTCTCCGAGAATCAGATCAGCCTTTGTTTGGTCGGGATCTTCATTACGGGGTTCAGCTCGATCTTTACGGCAGTGAACTTTGTGGCGACGATTCATAAGATGCGGGCTCCGGGGATGACCTGGTATCGGTTGCCGCTCTTTATTTGGTCGCACTATGCAACCGCGATCGTTGTTCTGCTTGGGACTCCGGTCGTTGCGATTACGCTGTTCTTGGTTGTGGTTGAGCGCGGATTTGGGTTCGGGATTTTCTCACCGGAACTTGGTGGCGACCCGGTTTTGTTCCAGCACTTGTTCTGGTTCTATTCGCACCCTGCGGTTTACATCATGATTTTGCCCGCGTTCGGGATTATCAGCGAGGTGATTACCTGCTTTAGCCGACGGCCAATCTTTGGCTATCGCTTCATTGCGTACTCGAGTTTGGCGATTGCGTTCCTTGGCTTTGCGGTTTGGGGACACCACATGTTCATCTCGAGTCAGTCGGCGTTCCAGGGGATTGTCTTCTCGATTATCACTTGGGTGCTTGCGATTCCCTCGGCGATTAAGATGTTCAACTGGGCCACGACGATGTATAAGGGTTCGGTTCACTTCAGTACGCCGATGCTTTATGCGCTTGGCTTTATGGGCCTCTTCTTGATCGGTGGATTGACCGGTTTGCACCTTGCCTCTATTGATACGGACATTCACGTTACAGGGACTTACTTCATCGTTGCGCACTTCCACTACGTTATGGTTGGCGGAACGATTCTGGGCTATCTGGGTGGCATTCACTTCTGGTTCCCCAAGATGTTTGGTCGAACTTATAGTGAATTCTGGGGTCGTTTGAGTGCAATGATCGTGTTTGTTGGGTTTAACCTGACATTCTTCCCGCAGTTCATGGTGGGTTACTTAGGGATGCCGCGCCGGTATCACTACTACTACTTTGCTCCGGAATGGCAGATTTATCACATTCTGTCGACGGCGGGCTCTTCGGTGCTTGGACTTGGGTTCTTGATGCCGGGGATTTACTTGACGTACGCGATCTTTAAAGGTAAGAAAGCGGGAGCGAATCCTTGGGGTGCTAAGGGCCTTGAATGGGAAAAATGTGCTTCTCCGCCAGTTACGGAGAACTTCTCTGAGCCAGTGATTGTAACGGGTTCGATCTATGATTACAATCCTGAGGAAGACTCGAAGCTTTATGAAAATGAAGATGACAGCATGCTTAGTGGTCGAGGTGGACTGTAATGTCTGACCACGCCTCACACAAAGGCGACGGACCGGAGGTCTATTTCCAATACGAAGACATTGATCAACAGCAAGAGTCTTACGTTGTTGGCATGTGGTCGTTTTTGGCGACGGAGGTCATGTTCTTCGGCGCGTTGTTCTTGATTTACACGCTTTATCGATGGAAGTTTCATGACACATTCTTTGGTGCGCATGAGCAGTTGAACTGGAAGATGGGCGGGGTGAACACAGCGGTTCTGCTGCTTAGCTCAGTTTTTGTTGCCTTTGCGGTTCACTTTGCGCAAATGGGGAAGATGAAGATTGTCAACCTCTTTTTGGCGGGCACTCTGCTTTGCGCCGGGGGCTTTTTGGTTATCAAAACCTTTGAATATGGGGCAAAGTTTGACCACCATTTGTTCCCCAATCATTCATTTAGCTACGCAGATCCTGAGCATCATGAATCGAAAAGCTTCTGGGACGAAAAGTTACCGAGTGTGCTGCAAATGGAGAAACATGAGCAGGAAGGTGACCCTAAGAATGCTCGTTTGTTCTTTAGCATTTACTTCACAATGACGGGTCTTCATGGCCTTCACGTTGTCATTGGCATTATTGCAATTTCATCGTTGATGATTTTGATCAAGATCAAGTCATCGTTGATCACAGATTATGTGCCCGTTGAGCTTGTTGGGCTTTATTGGCACTTCGTTGATTTGGTGTGGATATTCTTGTATCCACTCTTCTATTTGATACCGAGGTAAAGACATGGCAGAACACGGACACGATCACTCAGAACACACAAAAGGTGGAGCACATTTGCACCACGTCTTGCCACAGCGCATGATCTTTATGGTTGCGGGCGCACTCTTTGCATTGATGGTATTGACCATTTGGGCTGCCTTTTGGTTTCCGGTTGAGTCACTGAAGGAGAACACGTTTTTTATGCAGGTTCTTGCTTTGACGATTGCGGTTGTTAAGGCGAGTCTGGTTATTTACTACTACATGGGCGTCAAGTTTGGGACGAGATTGATCAAGATCTTTGCCTATGGCGGATTTGTTTGGTTCTTCACCTTGTTCATCATGATGATTGACTACACGACGCGCCCGATGGAGCCCGTTCCGGGTTGGGAAAAGCAATCGAGTTCGGCTTTGCCGCGCGATACGGTTGAGAATCCTGAGTAAGAGATTTTTCTAACTGGGCGAAAGGGGTCGGTGCTGGGAAGCCGGCCCCACTTTTTTTATTGGTCGCTGAGTTTTCGGAGTTCGGATTCCAGCCAGTTCATGAAGTCTTCGCGCGAGTCGGCTCGGGTGAATTTTCGAGGTTCGCCCCAGTTCGCGGTCAGCCAAGATTTGGCGAATTGGGGCGTGAGTTTGGGGTGCGGCATGAGTTTGTTGGTGCCTTTGAGCCCGACGCAGATGCAGGTGCATTCTGTGCGGCGGACGATGAGGTGGGCGCCGGGGAGGAGCTCGATGAGGATGCCGTCCGGACTGAGCTGGCCTTCGGGGAAAATGCAAACGGCGTTGCCTTCGTTGATGAGTTCGATTGCGCGTCGGATTGCTTCGGTGTCGGCGGAGGATTGGGTAACGGGGAAGGCGCGCCACCATTTGAGAAATTTTCCGAGAAATCGCCAATCGAACAGTTCTCGGCGGGCCATGAAGTGGAGGAGGCGGGGGCTGGCATATTGCACAAGAATTGGATCGGTATTGGACATGTGGTTTGAAAGTACTAAGAGAGGGCCAGACATGGGGACTTTGTTTGCATTCCGGCGACGCATGGGGGCTCCAAGAACGAGGAATAGGAGCCAGGCGAAACACCTTAGGAAAGGGTAGATGATTCGGAAACTGAGGGGGTGCTGGCTCATTTTTCGGTGAGGAGGTTAAAGATTGCTTCGGTATAGGTGAGGTGTTCTTGTTCGAGCACTCGGGCGGCGAGGGTTTCGGGAGTGTCGCTTGGCAAAACGGCGCACGTTCTCTGGAGGATTATATGGCCCTCGTCGTATCGCTCGCTGACGTAGTGGACGGTGCATCCTGATTGCTCGTCTTTGTTGGCGAGGACGGCTTCGTGGACAAATCGACCGTACATTCCTTTTCCGCCATAAGAGGGAAGGAGAGCGGGGTGGATATTGATGATTTTATAGGGGTGGTTGGTGATGACGGCCTTAGGGAACAGGAGGGTGTATCCGGCGAGGCAGATGAGTTTGATGTTGTGTTCTTGGATGAGGGATTCGATTTCTCCGGCGTAGTTTGCCGATTTGGGGTCGAGGGTGAGGACGGGTGTGTTGAGACTGAGGGCGGTTTCTTCGGCTTGGGTGTTTGGTTTTGGGGTGGCGACGAAAGAAACGTTGGCAGGAAATTCAGGATTTTGTGTGGCGCGGATGATTGCGGCCATGTTTGAGCCGCGGCCTTTTGATCCGGTGAAGATGGCGATGTTGGATCGGCTCATGTGTTTGACAGGTTACTTGAAAATGAAATTCCCCCTGGCTTTTGGGCCAGAGGGATGTTTGTGATTGGAGAAGTGAATTACTTCTTGCGTCGCTTGAGAGCGGCGAGTCCGGCGGCACCAGCAAGGATGGCCATCGTTGCGGGTTCGGGCACTGGATCGGTGCTGTAAAGCAAACCTTCCATTTGAACGTTCGTGTTCCACTCATCGGGTGTTGCACCGGTCAATGAGTCGGTGATTGTATCGTTATTTCCGCCTGCGGTTGACACGGCATCAAAAACGATGGTGTCGCCAAATGTGAGGCCAAGATCAGCGAGGTTGGCAGTGATTGAGGTGGAAAATTGACCAAGGACAACAGAACCGTTGGTTGATGTGTTCCAAGAACCGTTATAAGTCCAGTTTTGTGATCCGCCGCCACCGTCTACCCAGCTACCGATCCAAGCACTTGAACCACCCAGAAGAGTTCCATTTCGAGTCCAACCGTTGTTACTCGTGTTGGTATCTAGGAAAGCTGCATCGAGGTCACGAATGAAAACACCGTATTTGCCCCAGTTGGTTGCTGCGATGTCGCCTGTGAATACGAAGTCGAACGTGATAGTTGACGCGGTGTTGGTGACGGTCACACTATCGATATCGAGGTGAGGGAATCCTGCGCCTCCGCCATTAACGGGGCCCTGATCGCCATTGGCGTCATCGAAGAAAGTCGCATTTGAAGATGCAGCGACGAGCATTACACCTGCGATGAGCAGGGATTTAGAATTCAGCATTGTTTTCTTTTGGTCTCCTTTAACCTGAAATGGATCAAATGATCCAAACCACATGTGTATCGTATCAGGAAAAGTACGTATTCACAAGAGTTTCGGGCAAGTATTAATACTAGTTTGCATACGTATTCACGGTTCAGCTTGTTGTAACCTGTTAGGAATGCGGGTGGGAGCCTTACGGTTGGTGACCAGTGGCCCAATTGGGAGATTCTGGATTTTGGCTCAGGTAGGCGGTACGCCATCTGTGGACATCGGAGGCGGTGGGCACGGGGCGGGGGATTCGGTCTTCGATTGGGGGTAGCGGTTTTTGGGATTTGGGACTGAGGGTTTGGTAGTAATAGGCGACGGTCACGAGGTCGAGGGTGAGGCAGTTGTCGTGACCGTGTTCGATGCTGAAATGGAGGGATTTTTGATATCGGATGGGATCGGTGGGGTGGAATCGGTAGCAGTGCGTGCGGCCCATCCATCCGAAGAACGGTTCATCGTTTTCGATGCCGGGGATTCGGGCGAGTCCAAAATTGGGGTGGTCGTATCGCTCGTTTGGTGACCATGACGTGTTGAAGTAGTCTTCGGTGCCGGTGCCGTGAAGACCGGGCCATGATTCGCCGTCGATCATGAACATGTCGTCGCCTTCGCCGTACCACATCGGGCCGGGGTTGTTGACATAGTAGTTGACGCCAATGTAGTGGCCGGCTCCTTCGGTTTCGAGGATGACGAAGTTGTTTTTGTTAGAGGGATTGTTGCCGTATTCTCGGAGGAGTGACCATTCGTTTTCGTCTTGTTCGGCGTTTTCCGGTTGAGTGAGTTCTTGGTTGTATTGGGCGTGGAAATATGCGGTGTTTTCGGGGAGGGAATCGAGTTGTTCGTAATCCACATAGTAGTAGAGGCGTTCCACGTCGTATTCCGGGGATTGGTTAACGACTTCGATTTTTGCGGATTTTGCGAACGGCATGGGGAAATAACAAACGAGGGCGCGTCCTTCTTTGGGAGCGCAGGCGAGGAATGGCGAGCTGAAATTATAGTTGAGCCCGAATCCATTGCCGAAGAAATCACCGATGGGGCATTCCACGCTGGGGTGGGAGTGGTCATCCCAGGTCATGCGGATGACGAGATTTTTTCGGTAGTTGGGGTCGAAGCTGTGGATGGTGATCCAGATGTGTTGAACGACTCCGGTGCATTGGCAGTCGAGGAGGGTGTGAGATTCATTGGCACCAAACTTTACGCAATCGAGGTTTCCGCCGGTTTTATCGTAGCTGGAGGTTCGGTGGGATTTGCCGGTGGTGATGGTGGTCAGGTATTGCCAACTGTGCATTGAGACTCTATTTTAGGCTCATTTGATAGCTGCCGTCCCAATCTTTTTCAGGAGGTTTTTTCATGAACTTGATGCACCGGGCGTGGAGGATTGAGCTTGGGCCGTCATTGCGGTGCACGGCGAGGATTTCTTCGTATGCTTTGGCGGCGGCTTCGAATTCGCGGTTTTGATAGAGGGCGAAAGCATTGTTGGAGATTTCGGCGAGCCGAACAAGATCGGGGCTCGTGTTGGCTTTGAATCCTAGCGGTTCATAAACTTGCTCGGATTCGAACCTGCCAAAAACAGAGACGGAGTCGACGAGTCGCCAGACGAAGTCTTTCTCACACTCTTTATATGTTCCTTCGCTGGCGAGGATGTGGGTGCTATAGAATTTATTGAGTCCTTGGAGTCGGCTGGCGAGGTTGACGCTGTCTCCGATGACGGTGTAAGTCATACGCTTTTTACTGCCGACGTTGCCTACGATGACATCGCCGGTGGCAACTCCAAAACTAGCGGAGAGGATCGGCATGTTGTTTTGCCGAAGTTCGATATGCAGTTCGGTGATGGCGAGAAGACTTTTGAGGGCGGCGGATACGGCAGTTTTTGCGTGGTCGGTCGTCAAAGTGGGGGCACCCCAGAATGCCATGACGTCGTCACCGTTGAACTTGTCGAGGGTGCCATCGTTGTCGAGGACGACATCGCTGAGGACGTCGAGGTATTCGGCGAGGATTTCGACAAGGTCTTCGGGTGGGAGCTCGTGGCTGAGACGGGTGAATCCGATAATGTCGCCGAAATAGGTTGTGATATGCCTACGTTCGCCACCGAGCCGGGCTTCTTGTCCGCTGGCGATGAGGGAGCGGGCGTAGTCGGCGGGGACGAGTTTTTCCATGGAGCGGAGACCGGATTTGAGGGTCTCGAACGAGATGGAAAGGTCATCGATTTCGCGAATGTTGGAGTGGAGGGGTTTTGATTCGCCCCATTCGAACTGCTTAATCTTTACAGTTTCGGCGACGAGGGATTGAAGAGGTCGGACAACTCGGTCGGCAAGAAGGAGGGCGACAGCGGCACCGACAGCGAGAGCCAGAGCGGTGAACGTGAGAAAGAATAGATTGGTTTCGCGCGACCAGTTGAGAAAGTCGTTTTGAGGGAGGGCGACGGCAAGCACCCACGGAGGTCTCTGGGCACCGGAAATGCGGCGGAACCCGAGGAAATAGACTTCGTTGTTGTACTTAAACTTGCTTATTCGGGTTTCGGACTCCGAAAAACGTGGAAAGTCTTCGACGGTTTTTGCGACGATTTTAAGGCGTTCATCGGGGAGTTCATCAATGGTGATGAGCCTTGGCCCGCCAGCATCGGAGGTCATGAGTCGCTGAGGCTGGGGGTCGGCGATGACTTTGCTGCGGTCGCCGAGGAGTTCGATGAGGGTTGGGAATCCGTTTTCGCTGACTTTGACGGTTTGAAGGAACCGGCTGAGGTCGGTGAGAGTGATGGAGATGCTGACGACTCCGAGGAATCGCCCTTCGGAATCGAGGATGGGGGCGGAGCAGATTGTTCCGAGTTGGGCACCGGAGGGGAGATTCTGCAGGAGGTCCGCAGTTGTCCACGAAACGAGCTTGGATTCTTGGGCTTTCCGGTAGCTTTGTTGGGTTCGAGGATCGGTGAATATTCCGGTCTCTTGGCTGAATGGTTCGAGCCGGTTGCCGTAGGGCACATAAGTTTTGCGGACTCTTTTTCCGGAAGCGATGACTTCGGTGGTTTGTATGCTGGTGCCTCCACTTGGAGTTTGGGAGACTTGGACGAATTCGCCGGTGCGGTTGAGCGTGATTGTAATTGCAGCGTAGTCGGGCTTGATACGGATGAGCTCGACGACTTCGGATGCAAGGCGAAGAAATTGTTTGGAATCGAATGCGCCATTTTCGGGACCGGCAAAGGTGGGCCGGGCGATTCCGGCGACGATTTTAGCTTGATCTTCGGTGTCGGAGAGGAGAGCATCGACTCTTTGATCGATGAGGCGACTGGTTTGAGTAATGACGCGTTCGCTCAGTTCGTTGGCGGTTTTGCCGACTTGCCACGACGTATAGAGCCCGGCTACCCCGAGGGAAATGAGGAGCACAATTGTGAATCTTATGAGGAGGGCAGTTCGAAAAGACCAGGTCATCTAGGGGCTAGTCGCTGGCATGATGTTTTTCGAACAGTAATGCGGCAACCAAGAATGATTCTGGCACAGCGAACTCGGCCCATGTTGAAAAACGCGCTTGATCGGATTCGGCAAGGGCGGCAAGGGCGTGGGCTTCTTCGCCGGAAGAATAGTATTCGAGGGCTTTGGCAAATGTGGGGTTGCGTCGGCTGAGGGCGCGATAGTGGCGGAGGAGCTCGGAATCTCGGGTGACTTGTTCGAGGGCGTAGAGGCGATAGAGTTCGCGGTCGAGGTCGAAGAGTTTGGCGGCACCGAGGAGGCAGCGTCGTTGTTTTGTGGAGCTTACGGATAGGCTTGCGGCTTGGAGAATTGACCTGAGATCAGATTCCTCGCCGACGGTGCCGAGGGCGTAAGCGACTTCGCTGGCGGCTTCATCGGGGAACCATTCGAGGGAGTTTCGGAGATTTTCGGCGAGGGAAGGGATATTGAGTTCGCTGATTGCTTCGGCAGCGGCGATACGGACGCTTGGGTGGCCCTCGAACAATGCATCGGCATAAAGAGTGGGATCGGTGGCTTCGAGGTTGCGGAGGGCCTGGAGGGCGGCACGGCGGATATCGGGGTCACCGGGCTGGGTGGCAGCTTGTCGCAATGATTCGATCGCTTTGGGGTCACCGATTCGACCGAGGGCCTTAGCGGCGGCGCGGCGGAGAATACTGCTGGGATGTTGGAGGGTTTGGGTGAGAAATGGGAGGGCGAGGACGTGTCCGCAGTCGCCGAGAGCTTCGATGGATTCTTCTTCAATATGCTCAGGGTGGGAATTGACGTAGTCAAGCAGTGCTTCGGCGGCGGCGAGAGTGCGGAGTCGACCGAGGGCGTAGGTGGCTTCGCGACGGATTCGGGGGGATGTATCGAAGAGGGCGTCGTGGAGTTCGCTGGTGCCGAGGCTCATTTTTGATTCGCCCATAGACCGGATTGCACCGAGGCGGGTTGGTTCATCGGAGCCTCGGCGGACAGCCCGGAGGGCGGCAAACGATTTGGGTCGGACTTCGGTGAGTTGACGGACGGTTTCGGTGAATGACTCTGCACCTTTCTCTTTCACCCTCATTAGGAGGAGCAGAGCGATGACCCTTTGAACGGCGACGGCGAGGAAGACATATTTATATGCCCACTCGGCACCTTGGAACGGCCTGAGGGTGGCGAGCATCCAGCTACCGGCGAGCGGGGAGAGGGCCAGGGCGAGGCTGTTGACAGTGAGGGCGGCTGCGAGATAGTTGGCGCGGTTGGAGGCGTTGGACGAGGCGAGATAGAGATTCATTTGGGAGATGCCGACTCCCGACCAGAAAATACCGACAAAGATGTGACCGATTCCGAGGACTAATACGTTTTGCATAACGTTGCCGGGTTGGCACACCATCCACATAATAGGAGTGGTTGTGACGCCTGCAGTCATCAGGAGGAGCAGTGGTTTGTTGCCGTATCGATCGGCGAGGAATCCGAAGATTTTTACACTCAGGAGTGTGCCGACGGCGGAGGCGACACTGGTTATTTGGAGAACGGTGAAGTTTATTTTGAGGGTTTCGAGAGCGAATGCCGAGAAAAGGTTGCCGGCGAATCCTTGGCTAATGGCTATGAATGCGACGAACGCCATGATTCGGCGGAAGTTTTTGTCGCGCATTGGTTCGCGAATGACATCGATGGTGGACTTTATGCTTGGCTTGACGACTTCTTCTCGTGTGGAGTCGGACATCCGTTCGAAGAAGTACTGGCTGATCATGCCGAATACCCATCCAGAGCCGAAGATGATGGCGAATCCGGCGGCTTCGTTGGTTGTGCCTTGGAAGACATCGAGGAGTCGGGCCCCGATGAGGCCGACGATCATTCCGGTGATGGTGGCGATGATGGTTCGTTGACTGAAATACCAGCCGCGTGATCGTTCGGGGACGATTTTGCCGATCCATTCTGTATATATAGGGTTGACGAGGTTAACGGCGAAGGATGCGATCCCGAGCATAAGGATGAGTAGGAAGAGCCGGACCTCGGTTGGGACAGGAATAAATGGGATAAAGACAATAGGGAGATAGAGGAGTCGCCATGTGAGTCCTCCGCGGCGGACATATTTTTTGAAGCTTGCGTGTCCGCGGCCGAAGGCGGCACCGGGGATTTGGGCGAGGCCCATGAGGGCGGGGATGGCTCCGAGGAGGCCGAGCCAGTAATCGTTGCCGCCCAGATGCTGGACGAAACCGACCATGAGGGAGCCTCCGAAGAGAGTGCCGAAGGCCGTGGCAAAGGCGACGTCGAGATTTGCGACGCGAAGAGTGTCGAGAGTTTCGAGTCTCGAGGGGGTCGCCATTAGTAAATTTTGAAGTCTTGGGGTTTATGGTTGTGGGGCTTTTGAGTGGATGGGCGGGGGTGATTGATGGGCTAAGCGGGGGAGTGCGGGATGTTTAGAGAGAGTTTTTCGCCTTTAGGGGGGTCTTTGGCGGACGTTTTTGATAATGTGGATGGCCTTTGGGACAGTTTTTCGGGCGATGGTGGGCCACTTGCGAGCGATTTTTGGTGATGAGGTTGGGGTTTGGCTGGGTTTGGGAGAATAGTTGTCTGGGTCTCTTTTGGGGTGTTTGAGTAGGGCGGATAGAGTTAATACAGGCTTAATGACGCGTTTGGGGACAGTTTTGGTGCTTTTTTTCACGAAATAGTCCGGGACCCGTTGACACTGGTGTAGGGACCGCCTATAATTTCACTCGCCCCTGTTCACAGAGGCAAGCAACTTGAAAGCTCAATAAAAGTGAAGACGCAGCATTCAGTAGCAACGAATCGAAATTTATTTTGGTTCCGAGCAACATGCAAATAACTCCACAAGAGAATTTGTGTGTCCTGTAAAAAACAATTCAGAAAACGCCAAACAGGCTTCTCTGGAAGAAAACATTTTCTTCGGAGAGTTTGATCATGGCTCAGGACGAACGCTGGCGGCGTGCCTAAAACATGCAAGTCGAACGAGATCTTCGGATCTAGTGGCGAACGGCGGAGTAAGACATGAGCAACGTGCCCCTATGACTGGGATATACAGAGGAAACTCTGGGTAATACCGGATGTGGCTATTCCTTGGCATCTTGGAATAACTAAACGGATTTATTCGCATAGGGAGCGGCTCATGACCCATCAGGTAGTTGGTAGGGTAATGGCCTACCAAGCCGACGACGGGTAGCGGGTCTGAGAGGATGATCCGCCCGAGTGGGACTGAGACACGGCCCACACACCTACGGGTGGCAGCAGTTGGGAATATTGCACAATGGGGGAAACCCTGATGCAGCGACGCCGCGTGGACGATGAAGGGTTTAGGCCTGTAAAGTCCTTTTGCTAGGAAAGACTTAGGACGGTACCTAGCGAATAAGCTCCGGCTAACTACGTGCCAGCAGCCGCGGTAATACGTAGGGAGCAAGCGTTGTCCGGATTTACTGGGCGTAAAGGGCGCGTAGGCGGCCTATTAAGTGTGGTGTGAAATCTCCAGGGCTCAACCCGGAAACTGCACCGCATACTGGTAGGCTGGAGGAAGGTAGAGGTAAGTAGAATTCCCCGTGTAACGGTGACATGTGTAGATATGGGGAGGAATACCAATAGCGAAGGCAGCTTACTGGGCCTTTCCTGACGCTGAGGCGCGAAAGCGTGGGTAGCAAACAGAATTAGATACTCTGGTAGTCCACGCCCTAAACGATGGATACTAGGCGTCAAGGGTATCGACCCCCTTGGTGCCGCAGCTAACGCATTAAGTATCCCGCCTGGGGAGTACGGCCGCAAGGTTGAAACTCAAATGAATTGACGGGACCCCGCACAAGCGGTGGAGCATGTGGTTTAATTCGATACTAACCGAAGAACCTTACCCAGGCTTGACATCGACGGAAAGCCCTTGAAAGAGGGCCCTCTACCCACAAGGTAGACCAGAAGACACCTGTTGCATGGCTGTCGTCAGCTCGTGCCGTGAGGTGTTTGGTTAAGTCCAGCAACGAGCGCAACCCTCGTCTAATGTTGCCAGCGATTAAAGTCGGGAACTCGTTAGAGACCGCCGGTGTAAACCGGAGGAAGGTGGGGATGACGTCAAGTCAGCATGGCGGTTACGCCTGGGGCTACACACATGCTACAATGGGTGAAACAAAGGGCAGCGATACCGCGAGGTGGAGCTAATCCCAAAAATACACCCTCAGTTCAGATTGTAGTCTGCAACTCGACTACATGAAGGCGGAATCGCTAGTAAACGCAGGTCAGCTATACTGCGTTGAATACGTTCCCGGGGTTTGTACACACCGCCCGTCAAGTGATCTGAATCGTCTGCACCCGAAGTCCGTGGCCTAACCGTAAGGAGGGAGCGGCCGAAGGTGCGGGGGGTAAGGAGCACTAAGTCGTAACAAGGTACCCGTACCGGAAGGTGTGGGTGGATCACCTCCTTAAAGAGTAAGCACTGTGAGCCTCAAGTTTAGGTTCACACATACACTCAGGTCGACTGTTGTCTTCACTTTGAGCAATCAGGGATTAGCCCGAGTCAGCAATGATTCGGGCTTTTTGCTGTTTGGATCCATTTTTTGCTTGACTTTGACGGCGAGTTTGTGTATATATATATATATATGAAGTTAAAGTTACTTCCTTCAATGTTCGTTTTTGCGGCCCTGATGGCTTCAAGTAGTGCACTTGCCCAATGGACTGAAGGTAGTTGGGGTTCAGGTGTTACCTATTTTGATCGAGATGTGTTTGGTTATGTCAATAATACGCAACAGACAGTTTATCATTCTGGATTCGTTCGAGGGTATTACAATCAGGCCGTTACAGAGAGTTGGTGGGCGAGTAACGATGAACCATTTCCAAGTTCGCCACCATGGCGTAGTGGATTTCAGACATTGTCTAGTGTGACTCTTGAAGAGGATCATTATTATTACGAACGTGCAGTTGCACCGGGGAAGAAAATTAAAGTGCAATTTAATGTTACTTTAAGCTTCGGTAGCAATGGATTTGATTATTTGTATAATGGCGTATCGGGAGTTAGCCTAAGACTGCGGAATTGGGAGACGATGAATAACGGAACGCTTTCGGTGGTGCAGTCGTGATGATTTCGACGTGTGTCATATTGAAATTAATGATGGCGACTCCGGATATTCAGAAGAGTTCCACAATCGTGTATCTGGGGTTATCGAGTCCGAGTCCAGAGTTTCTGAGTGAAGTTGGTAAATTCAATATAAATGAAGAAACTTGTGAAAAATTAAAGCTTGAGCATGAGGTGGTTGGATCGGATATTTTTGTGTGGGGGAGAGATGTTTACGATCCTAGGTCGACAAATCAGAGACTTGAACTTTGGGAAAAATTATCAAATGGTAAAGTTGGCCCAAATGATGTGGTTATCCTCTCTGATTATTTTGGTGCACTTTCGAATGTCCATAATTACTTAGATGATCAGTTTGGAGTTAATGAAGAAAACAGTCAGTCGGTAAAAGCAATCGTAGGAAATCTTAAGACTCTGACAATTGAAGCCACCGATGGATCGAGGAAGACTTTCAATATCCCTCAATCGGACAACTTGGATATGACAAAGTTAGAGGCAATAACACCATTTAAACCGCTTGATCCTAATCGTCAGAACGTAATGCCCCCAAAAGTATCAGGTTTAGAGGGGCAAGCGCGATTGCAGTATTTTGGGTACTGGCGTGATCCACTTGAGAAATTTGCCGCAGGTGAACGCATGCTAAAACATTTATATAATCTGCAGAAAGGTGAACGAGAGAAACTAGATATGCATGTTTTGAATTGGAAAAATCGGATGATCGAAGCACAATCCAATGGTGCTCCATTACCTACGCAATTATCTCCAAGCGACAAAAGTTATCTTGACCAAATGATGCAAATGGAACAAGATAGAGGAAAGTGGGAGCCTTTTAAAGTTGTTAGCGCGGAAATCACTCCCTCCTTGAGCTTACGGTTCTTTAAGGCTAAGACCCCTGATGGATATGTGACAGTGTCACCAGTGCTTTTGATAGACCGCCCAGTAACACTGCCAAACAAGCCTATTAAGCCCTGATTTTTAAACTTTAAATGATTGCAGATTGGAAGGGCGAATTTTGCCTCTTACAATATCTGCATCATGGATTCTGAGGGGGGTATCAGCTATTTGAAGAAGTTTTCTGATCACTTGAGGTGCCAGTACAAATTGATCCTTCAGACTTCAGAACTCCGCAATCAATTAGATCACCGTAGCATGAGTGCAACTTCCTTCCTAAGGAAACAAGCCCAATAGAGCTGGTGGAGCGATAGATCACACCGTTGTAATGATTGCTCTGGTGTACTGCGCTAAATGACTTCAGGGCTTTGTTTTTTTGCATTACGGAAAGTGGACTCCCGGTGGATGATCTCCATGCTGAGGACGGTCATGCGTTGGGGGAGGGAGGAATCTTCGATTCGATCCATGAGCCAGGTCCAGGACTGCTCGATGATGTTTTCGATTGGAAGGCGGATGGTGCTGATGGGGATTTGGAAGTCGGAGGCTTCAGGGAAGTCGCCGAGGCCGATGATCATCGTCTCTTTAGGGATTTCTTTGCCAAGTTCCATGAGAAGCCTTGCGGCACCGATTGCAATCGTATCATTGAAACAAAACAGGGCATCGTAGTCGTTGGAGGTCAGGTGGTCGCGGAGGCTTTCTTTGACTTCCGCACTTGTATCGCCGGAGCAAGGAATGAAGACGGGCTGATTGCCGGATGATTCCATGGCTTCCGTGAAGCCACGGCGTCTGCGTTCGCGGGGGAAATCTTTGAGAATCCAATCGGGGGTGATATGGGCGATTTTGCGGGCACCTCGTTCGAGGAGATCGTAGGTTGCTCGTTTTGCGGCGCCGTCCAGATCCCAGGCAACGGAGTCGCCGTATTCGATTTGCTCGAATCCGAGGACGGAGATGGGGATGTGGTCGTTCCCTTTGATCTTGCGAAATTCTTGGATGGCTTTGCCGGAATCGATGCTGATGATGCCGTCGACAGGATAGAGGGTTGGGGGTCTGCCGCCTTCGAGAAGGGCATCGTTGCGCTGGAGGCAGTTGACCATGAGCTCATAGCCGTCGCGTTTGGCGAGGTCGCTGATGAGCTTGAGGTAGCGCATGTAGGTCACGATCGGGCGATCGACGGGCATCCAGACGCTGATGAGATTGGTTTTTCCGCCTCGGATCGCTTGGGCGTGGCGATTGGGTTGGTAGCCCACTTTTTCGGCAGCGGCGCGGACTTTTGCGCGGGTGACTTCGGGGAGAGAGACGGTCGGGTTACCGCTGAGGATGTGACTGACGGTTTGAATTGAGACGCCAGCTTCTTGCGCGACATCTTTGAGAGTTATTCTTTTGGGTTTATAAGAATCGTGAGGCACGTTAAGTTATGAGATTACCGGTTTGGGGAATATATTGTCTTCTTCGTCATTTTGCTAGGGCAATATGACCGTCTATTTGGTTTAGACCTAAACTTGTTCTGTGTTTTCAGAAATAATTGAAATTAGAATGAGGACTCAAGATATGCCATCACTCAGTGACTTAGGAGTGGACCTATTGCGAACCACATGGTGGCAACGGTGGCAACCGATTCCGATGCCGTACTTGTATGCAACTTGCTTTATGATGAGTTGGCATTGCGGAGCATATTGGTTGAGTTTCGTGTTTTTGGTGCTGGTGTTTTCGGCTTGTTCGACCTCGACACATGATGTGGTTCATCGGAGTCTTGGTTTGAGCCCACGGGCGACGGAGTGGTTGTTATTCTTTTTAGGATTACCGTTATTTGAAAGTGGTCATTCTTATCGATCAACACATCTTTATCATCATAAGCGGTTTCCGCATGATGATGATTTGGAAGGAGAGGCAGCGCATTTGCCGATGATTCAGGTTCTTTTGAGTGGGCCGACTTTTATGGTTCGGTTATGGGTTTGGTCTTGGCGATCTCATTCAGGTCGGCCTGTGGAACGGATGTGGCTCATTGCCGAGGGGCTTCTGCCGGTTATCGCATTGGTCGCGGGATATCTGGCTTTGCCTTGGACAAATTCGGTTTTGGCATACGCCGTGGCGGTTTTGGTGAGCACGTTCTTCTATCCCCTCTTTGCGATTCACCTACCGCATCGACATTTTGAAGAGGGCGTTCGTTGGACGGAAGCTTGGACTTGCCGCGGTCGGTGGATTCCGAAGCTGTTTTTGCCGCTGGCCTTCCATTTGGAACATCACTTGTATCCGCAGGTGCCTTCACACAATTTGCCGGAATTGGCTCGGAGATTGCAGCCTTGGTTAGTTCGTCATGGGGTGGAGCCAATTCGGGTTTTTTGAGTGCTTAGATGAGATGATTACAGGCAGGTACAACGAAGGATAGATTTCATGCGAGAACCCCGTGTTGACGACTTGCGTATACGCCAAACCCGACCGCTGATTCAGCCAGCGATTTTGACGGAAGAGATTGTTCGCACGACAACACATTCGGATCGAATTTTTGATTGGCGAAACGAGGTTGAAGCGGTTATTCGGGGGGATGATCAGAGGATATTGGTGATTGCGGGGCCGTGTTCGGTGCATGATCCGGCGGCGTGTTTGGAATTTGCAGAAGGGTTGAAGGGGTTTGCGGAGCGTTATTCGGACGAACTGGTTGTGATGATGCGGGCGTATTTTGAAAAGCCTCGCACGGTCGGGGGTTGGAAGGGGTTGATTAATGATCCGGAACTTGATGGTACGCACAAGATTAATCGGGGTTTGAGGTTGGCGCGGGGATTCTTGAGAGATTTGGCGGAGTTAGGAGTTCCGGCGGCGACCGAATTTTTAGACACGACAGTGCCGCAGCATATTGCGGATTTGATTAGTTGGGGAGCGATTGGGGCACGGACGGTGGAGAGTCAGACTCACCGGGAACTGGCAAGTGGACTTTCGATGCCGATTGGGTTTAAGAACGCGACAGATGGCCGGATTCAGCCAGCCGTTGATGCAGTTATGGCGGCGGCGCGGAGTCATTGGTTCCCATCGACGACTAAAGAGGGGGTGGCGGCGCTTTCGGAAACGACGGGGAATCCTTCTTGTCATATTATTTTGCGGGGTGGAGCGGCGGGGCCGAATTTTGAGACTTACCACGTTGCCGAAGCTTGTGAGCGATTGAAATCGGCGGGGCTGAGACCGAGTGTTATGGTGGATTGTTCGCATGGGAATTCGAGTAAAGATTTCCGCAATCAGCCGAAGGTGAACGAGGCCATTGCACGGCAGATTGAGGCGGGGGATGGTCGGATTTTTGGGGTGATGATTGAGGCACATTTGGTGGAAGGTCGCCAGGATTATGTTGAGGGGCGAGATATGGTTTTTGGTCAGAGCATCACGGATAGCTGTGTGGATTTGAAGGTGTGTGAAGGGATGCTTGAGCGGTTGGCAAAAGCGCGTGCATCGGTTCGAGTGTAGATGGGGATACAATTCTCGGCATGAATGTTGAGTTAAAGCCGGACTTTGAGATTAATGATGCCTCGTGCAAGGCGGATACTGGCAGAACACTTGGTGAGTGGTTCGTTTGGATGGATGCGAATCATGCAGGGAAGGGGCGGCGGGATCTGATTCGATTGATTTATGATGAAATTGGTCAGGTGAAAGGTGATGTTTGGTGGCCAACGACGATTTGGGTGGAGTATGGGGCCAGCAAGGGAATTGTCAAGAAGGATGGCTTGGCGGAAGGGTATACGATTTGTTCTACTAAGACAATTGCGGCGCCGGTTGATGCGATTTATGCTTTGATGGCGGGCTCGGCGAAGGAGGGCGACGCTTATTCGGATCCAGATGGAAATTCGGGGCAGTGGCTGCGATTGCGTCCGGGGAAGGATGTGCGTTTGAGCTGGAAGACAGCGGGGGTTGAAACGGGGACGCTGGTGGATTGCACCTTTGTGGATAAAGGTAAAGGGAAAACGCTTGTGACGTTGACGCATAGCAAGATTCAGAGTCGGGCAGAGGCGGATGGTTTGCGGAATGCGTGGGGTGGGTTCTTTACGGATTTGAAGGCGGGGCTGGAAGGTTAGTTTCGCTGAAAAAAGCTTAGGATAGCTGAGAAGATTGCACTGCCGAATATCATAAGAAGTAGTGCAATTCCGCATCCAATAGAGTAGGTTGAGGGAACTTGACGGTTATTAAAACCAAATCCTATTCCTGTGTGGGATTTAGCATGATTCATCTGTTCGGCCGACTCAATCATTTCTTCATATGCTTCGTCATTTGAGTTCCCACAATTTGAACAGGCGGCGCCCCGATTTGTTTTGCCACAGATGCAGAGCCAGGGCGTGTTTTTGCTCATTGCTGATGATTGTACGGGAAATTTTGGGACTAGGCTGCAACCCGAAACAAATCATGCCGTAATATCATAGTGATATCACATTGATATCAGGACTGATGCGATGAATGAAAAAGAAATTCGTGTGATGCCGGGGATGGCGATGCTGCTCCTGGTTCTGGGATGGCTTGGCGGCGTGATCTGGCTTTTTGCTCGATCGGTGCAGACGGACAACGGCGGAATGGCGGCACTGGGAGCGCTTGGCATGTTCGTTTGGTTCTTGCTGATTAGCGGGTTTTTTGTTGTTGAACCGGGCGGGAGCAAGGTGCTCTTGCTTTTTGGAAAGTACGTTGGTTCGGTCAAGGACGATGGATTTCATTGGGCGAATCCGTTTTATAGCAAGCGAAACATGAGCTTGCGGGTTCGAACCTTGAATGGCGACCAACTGAAGGTGAATGACTTAACCGGGAATCCGATTGAGATTGCGATCGTTTTGGTCTGGCGCGTGGTGGACACCTATGGTGCGAGCTTTGCGGTCGACGACTACGAAAATTATGTGCGTATGCAATGCGAAACGGCATTGCGGCACTCGGCGAGTAGTTACCCTTACGATGCGGAAGATCATGAGGAGAGCTTGCGGCAGAACGCGGACGAAGTGAGTGACCACATTAAGCAAGAACTTCAAGGGAAATTGAAGCTGGCAGGTGTTGAGGTTTTGGAGACCAAAATCGCTCACTTGGCTTATTCTCCGGAGATTGCGGGTGCGATGCTCCGACGTCAGCAAGCGGCAGCGGTTATTGCGGCTCGGACGCGGATCGTTGATGGCGCGGTTGGCATGGTTGAGATGGCACTTGAGCGGATGGAACGCGAAAAGTTGATTGATCTTGATGCTGAGCGTAAGGCGGCGATGGTTTCGAACTTGATGGTTGTTCTCTGTAGCGAGCAGACGGTTGCTCCGGTGCTTAACGCAGGAACCTTGCACCCGTAGATTGAAAGATGGCTGAGAAGAAATCATTCCCGCTTCGGCTTCCGCCAGAACTGTACTCTTCAGTGCAGCGTCTGGCGGATGCGGAGCTGCGGAGTGTCAATGCTCAGATTGAGGTGTTGTTGCGGGAGGCTTTGAAGCGACGCGGGGTTGATGTTGGCAAAAAGTGAGAGGGAGTGTTGGGGCCGCAATCTTAACAACAGCACTCCCCTCCTGACTTTGGGTGGTTAGGGGATAATAGAGTCATGAAGGCGCTGAACACCTTGACGGTGCAAGACATGATGTGGGTGAATATGCAGATTTGCAAGGGTCAGCAGCCTTGGAATTATGCGACTTTGGAGGAGGCGACTTTTAATCAATATAGTTATGGGGAGAGTGCGGATCTTGTTGGTCAGGCGGCCCGGTTTGTGACGGGCTTTGTGAAGTTGATGCCGTTTAGAACGGGGAATGAAGCAACGGCGTTTGTTGGATTGGTAGCTTTTTTGGGAATGAACGGATACGATTTACATATTGATGACGAAGGGGCTTTGGAGTGGGTGACTTCGGTTTGGGTTGACGGAACGGTTGATGGGGCTAAGGCAAAATTGGAAGTGTTGGTTGAAGAACACGATTTGCATTTGCATCATGGGGTTCCGGATGTGCGTGGCATTATGGGTGATGTGTTGGCGCGTTTTCCGAAGACAGTTTCGGCTCTGACGCAGTCGGGACACACAGCGGCATTGATTTAGGGTTTATATTTGGCGGGGACGCCGACCCAAGTTTCGTTGCGGGGGATTTCTTCGATTGCAAGAGCTCCAGCGGCGAGGGTTGCTCCGCTGTTTATTTCGAGATTTGGAATGACAGTTGCGCCGGCTCCGATGAGGGCTTGGTCGCCGACGGTGATGTTGCCGCAGAGGGTGGCTCCGGGGGCGATGTGGACAAAGTTACCGATGCGGCAGTCGTGATCGACGCTGGCCTTGGTGTTGATGATTGTGTTCTGCCCGATTGAAGTGCATGTTTGGATGATTGCGCCGGCGCAAACAAGGGTGCCTTGCCCGATGGTGACATCGTTAGCGATCATCGCGGATGGGTGAATGAGAGTTGCGATGGGGCCACGGAGGGAATCGGCGATCGCTTTACGGGTGCCGTTGTTGCCGACGGCGACGAATTGTTCGGCTTCAGAGCGGAATGGATCGGCGCGAAAGATTGGGAGGTTGAACAGTGATTGGAGGTCGGATGAGGGGGCGAGGAAGCCGATGACCTCTCGTCCCAGAGAGATTGCTACGCTGTAGGCGACTTTTGCGTGACCACCGGCGCCGTGAATGAGAATGGGAGGTTGGGAGGACATGGTTAGGAGTTAGTCATTGTATACACGAATTTCGTTTATGCGAACCATGGTTGAGGGGAAAAGGGGCGTGAATCCGGATTCGAGCCGGAGATATCTTGCCTGGGTCGTGGGAATTGAATGGGTGAATCCGGCCGGGGTGGTGGGTTTTGTTTGCTTGGATGCATCGACGATTTGGTGCCAATTGAGATTGTCGGAACTGACACTGAGCTTGTAGTGAGTTGGGGCACCAGTTGCCCAGAACGCGACGACTTGGATCCGATTGAATTCGAGTTCGGACTTGAGATCGATTGTGAGGGATTGGGGGGCGGGGTATCCAAACCAGTACGCACTGAGATTGTCGGATATGCCATCGGTGATGTTTGAAGCGGGGAACTGAGGATCGGACTGTGATGTGGTTGTGACCGGACATTTGTAGGAGAGACTTTTGACGACTTTGACTTTGTGGAATGGAATGAATTTTGTTTCGCCGATGGGTTGGCGGTTTTTATAGGCTTGAATTGAGATGACCTGCGATTCGGTGACGGAAATTTCTGAGTTTGAAGAGAGGTCGGAAACAGTGGGGACTTCACCATCTGTACGGAAAGCAAGTTGGATATCGGAGTCGACGGGAGAGATTTTGATTGTGGCTTTGTTTGTGAACTGGGTGGAATCTGAGGCGGTGACGCCGGTGATGCTGGCGGTGAAAGGGAATGCCAGCGATTCAATCTCCTTTGTAATTTTTGAGAGACGATTGAGATAATCGACGTAGTTGGTTTCGCCTTTGCGGTTCCAGAGGCTTGTGCCGAACGTAACGATTCGGGGGGCGAGGAACTTCTGGGCGTTCCATTCGTGGCCTTCCCACCAGCACATGAGGGAGCCGATGAGTTGATTGCTTAGGGCGAATTGGAATGATGGTTCGTGCCCATCGGCCCAGGCAACGATGCCGAATCGATTTGGGTCGCTGGTGTAGAGGCGTTCGAGAGGAGCGAGCGTGAACAGGTCGTAAGGGAAATGGTTGACAACGTAGTACGGATCCCATCCCCCATTGATGACTTTGAATCCGTCGGGGAGGAGTTGTTTGGCGGGGTAGTACCAGCCTTCCCAGGCGATGACGATGGTTTGTTTGGGGATTCTGGTTTTGGCGAATTCGCTGGCGGGGAACCCTTCCCAGACGATGGGAGTTTTCTTGAGTTTGATGACTTCCTCGGCCATTTCGGCGACGAAATCGACGAAAATGGTACCGGGGTTGGCATCTTTGCCGAGTTTTTTGATGGCTTCCGCGAAATCGGGATCGCGTTCGGCATTTGGATACCAGGCTTCATCGCCACCAATGTGGATATAGGGTGAATCTGGGAAAGCGTTCGCGACCTCTTTAAACAGAGTTTTCAGTTTTGTTCGGACAACTAGGGATGCGAAATCGATGCAGTTTGTGGAATCTGAACCCTGGATTCGCATGAGTGCGGGGTCGAGATTGGTGAGGTGGGTGCTGTGTCCGGGGATATCGATTTCGGGGATGATGGTGACGCCGCGGGCGGAAGCGAAATTTTGCAGATCGGTGAGCTCGGCGAGAGTGTAGGCGGGCTTTTTGTGGTTATTGTTTTTGTCGACTCCGGCGAAAACTTGGGTGGGGAACATCCAGTTTTGGTCGTCGGTGAGGTGGAGTTGGATGTACCTCACTTTTCCGGCTTGGCAGTAGCGGACAAGATTTTTGAGGGTGGCTATGGAGTGAAATCGGCGGGCGACATCGATGCTGACACTTCGGAACGGGACGTCAGGTTGGTCGCTGATTTGATTGGCCGAGGTTTTGGCGTTGAGGGATTGGCCAAGAGATTGGAGAGCCCACGCGAGACCGGTTGGGGTGCTTGCCTCGACTTCGATTTTTGGGCCGAATTTAATGCTGTATTGTTCATCGGCGAGATTGGGGTTGCGGGAGATGATGAGGGGCCGAGCGGATTTGGTGGATGTGATTTTCCAGTCGGTGGCGAATGCTTTGATTACGGGGTCAAACTCTGGGTGGCGGTTTTGGATTTGGAACGAGGGGGTGAGGTTTGAGGTTGTTCCGGGGATTGTGACTTTGGGGGTGGGAGTGATGCTCGGCGTAGCGGTGGCGAAGACTAGGAGGAATGCGAGGCTAACGGTGGCTCGCGCGGCGAATTTGGTCACGGGGGAGACTTTACCCAAGGAATTAACAAAGTTATTTGGAGCGGGAGAAGAGAATCGAACTCTCTACATTCAGCATGGGAAGAGTCCCAACTGATTGCCTTTGCAGGTTGAACCTAATTTGCCTTTCTTGACGTGAATTTAGCCCATTCTGCTTTCAGTTGTCAATACTTGAGACTGGAAGCTGAACGTACTACCGACATATTTTTCTTGTTGTAGTTCTTTAGGGAAGCAGTGAAATGGTCTACTTTGTTCCCTATCTTCCTAGTTCCGTCAAGTGTTGATCTAATTCGAAGGAAGCTTGCGATTTTGCTAAATCATCAATTATGTCCAGACACCTTTTCTTCACTTCAGCATTTTCAGTTCTCTCATATAGGCGAATGAGTAGAATCGTATTCCTATCTGCAAAGCGGCCAGTTCTGTGCTCTTCACTTGCAGTCATGTCCCGCAATACCTCAGCTGAGCGTTCAAATGCCTTGCACACGATGTCCGGTAAGTGAGCTGGGATTTTCTTAAGTGTATCGAAGAAGAAGAACGAATGCTCCCCGAACGATTTACTATAAATGAATTTTTCAATGAGCTCTGACGAAGACTCTATGCCTTGAGCATCCATTTCGTGGAAGCAGTTTGAGGCAATTCTTCTTACGTCTTCGTCGTCATCATTGAATAACTGCTTTAGTAATTGCTCGCAATGCAACCGATCCTTTTGGAGCCGTACTCTTTGAGAAGCAACTTCCGCAATTCCTTTTCTCATGGATGTTGAGCCGTTTAGACAATCCTGAACGTTACTTAGGACGCTCTCATTACTTGAAACTGCAATTAATAGCAATTCAGCTCCATGTTGCTGGGCGGCGGTGCTCTCAGAATTTAACATTGCTGAAAGCAATTTTTCAACTGACTCAAAGTGAGTCCAAATTGCATATGAGAGGAATTGGACGACGTGATGGCACCCCAATAAGGCTTGATGCTGGCATCCCAAGAGGTGCAAGAATAATTGCACTGCCCTATCTGGATCAATTTTCAATACGGGGAGAAGAGCGAGTGGCACTTGAGTGCGAACCGCAACCGAAGGATCCTGAACCATCTTTTCCAAAATAGGTTCAAGATGTCCAAAGTAAGTTGGCTTGTTAAAGAGTATTCTTGAAATCGCCGATGCTGATCCACCACGGACTGAGTTAAGTCCGGCAAGAGAAGCATCGCCATTCCAATCGGATTCAGAGTATTCACCGGGGCTCGGATCATCGACCGCATAATATGCAAGGGTACTAAGAATATCTGAGGGAATATCGGCGTGCTGACATTCTTGAATCAAATCACAAATACTGTTACCTAATGGGTGTCCTTCCAGTGCATGACAATGCCTTATTGCATTCCAGCATAATTCTATCTCGGGATCATCATGGTCTTTTGTTTTGTAAGCATCACGAATGCCCCAAAGAATTGCTTCGGCATACTGATGGTTTGATTCTTTAGGGATTTTTTGTATGAGGGAAGCGAAGCGATTCGGGAATTGCTTAGCCAGTTTTTGTAACTCACTCGATAACTGTCTTGCCCCACCCTTCATGAAGGCTTGACCACTATGATCATCGTCGGAGTATTTAGCGATTGCCGAAAGCCAAGCAGTATCTGTAATTTTGTCCCACGCCGCGTTAAATGGGGCTCCAATAAATCCTCCCCGAATCCCTTGAGGGCGTTCACGGTCTGTATTCCATTCTGGGAACCTTCGTTTTAGTTCGCCTAGTCGGCGAATAGCGAGAGGGCTCAACCGATCTTGTGGGAATCCACTTAAGAGAGCGAGCTGACCATGGCCCATGTAGCGGTTCCTCCTCTCATATTTCGAGTAAAAATTCATAATGAGTTTTTCTAAATTTTTGAATTTTTCCAGAGAACAATGCGGAGTTACTGATGCAATTAACTGTCTTGATATCCAGTACTCAGAGTCACTCCATCCGAGACTGAGCCATTTGACAGAACTCAGCATGAAGGCGGCACCTTGTTCGGCGAATGCATTCCCGTCTTTTGCATATGCCTGGGCAAGTATCCAGCCAGCTATCTCAAAGTCCAGGTATTGTTGAAGCTCGACTTCATAAACATTGAAGCTATCCTTATCATTTTCTGCTAAAAAGCACAAGCTATCTACTACTCCTTTTAATATTTGTTCATTTAAACGGTAGTGCGTATTGTATGTCAGAAACTTCCATACGGTATCTCGCCAAGGAGAGGGGCCTATTCTATTCGCATTCCTCCTTGCCAATTCCAAGACTATTGGGAGAAACGTATTCAAGAATTCCCGTGGGGCTCCTGAAGCCATTTTGGGCAGACGTTCGCGCAAATCTGCTTGCAATCGATCTTCATCTAAAATCGAGTATGAGAATGGATTAAGTATTCCTTCTTGCTCGGCCTTGCGTACGTTGTGAATCAGCCACTCTGAAAGAATTTCAATTGCCCATTCTGATTTTTCCTCAGGTAGTGAATAGAAGAGCATTCCATTATTGGTGGCAAATGGTGCTTTGACAGTGCCAGGATTGCCCTGTCGTAATAACTCTAAATAAGTATCGACAAATGTTCGAGTGGGTTCATTGTAGACATGACTTATTAAGTTCATTGCGTAATTTGGCCATGGATTCGGTCTCTTCGTCCATGCAAAGCCGATTTCCCCAATGCGGTCTGGGAATTCTCGTACAAATTGTGCCACGTAATTTGCTGTCCACGTTTCGCGATCATGGTCACCACAATGCAACTCAGATTCAATCCAACCCACTGCGTCCAGAAACGAAAACCACGTTGTGGCCCTTAAGGCTGATTCGGCCCATGATGCTAGGGGTTTGTCCCCCGATTTCATAAGTTTCTTCAGTAATTCCCATTCAGCCACCTGGGGATCAGGCAATGTCCGCATCCATTGGAATATCAATCGCTTTATGTGGAAGCGAACAGAATCATGTTCAAGAAGATCACCGAGCCTTTTAGCAAATAGATATTTGTCTTGTGAACGCTCATGAGTGAGAATTTGACGGACAATTCCTCGAAGAAAAAGGTGCTGTTCCTGACCCAAAAGAAACTCTAACAGATTCTGTTCATTGGCAACGAACATCCTGGCGAACAGGTAATCATAAAAAGATTCGTGAAAGAAGGACAAGCGGTTTCTTTCAAGCGCAAGTACACCTTCGGTTAGGAGACTATCGATTATATTTCGATAAGGATCAAGGTATTTCCTTGCCGAGACAGATAGAGCTTGTTTTTCCGTCATCTCGGCAAGTATTGCGTTTAACACGATATGCAGTTTTTCGTAGTCACTTACGTGGCCACGAAGCTTGTCTTGTTTATGTTCCCAGAATATTTCCAGCAGATCAATTTCAGTAGCGAATGAACTGGAAGGCTGTATCTGAGTATACAATTTGAGGTTTAAAGGAACCTTCAGAAGCTCCTTTTGGGCCTGACTGAGCGTACTTGGTTCAATCCCACACTTTTCAAGGACTCCATCAACCTCCTCTCTTGACAGAAAGCTAACAGTGATTGGATGCGCGACACTTATTGTGCCTTCGACGAGCTTACGGATCCTATCATCGTTTTCGAGATCGAAAGTTCTGCATGCTAAAACGACCCTCATTTGAGGGTAATTTCTTGCTTCGTCGAGAATCTCAGTCACACGTTCGAAGAAAGCGGGATTACGACCAGAAGCCAAGCTAACAGCGTCAAGTTGATCAATGAGCAGCACACTTTGACGTACATCAGCAACTCTGCCCAAAACAGTGACAGGTGACTCGGGTAAGTCAAGTTGTTCCCCTAATTGTTTCGTTGTGTTGCCGTAAGTTTCTAGTCGATCAAGCCGAAAGGGCAGCACAACCGCACCCTTTTCAACGACCGTCTCTAAAAATTCGGCAATAATTTCTGACTTTCCGCTCCCAGCAGTCCCGGCAATCACGATAAATTGTTTAGAATCCGGCTGTGTTAAATACTCAAAGATTTGATTTGTTTCTTGACGAGGAATTTGTTCACCCAAGATGCGGTTTCGCTTGGAAGATTCCAAAAATAAGCTAGTAATTCTCGATAAATTTTCGAGAATTAGGGGGGAGTTGTTCCAATTTCTGCGATGGAATTTACGCTCGGGAGATTCTAGAAACTTCCAAATTGCAACAGCATCCAGGGTTTGATGAATAGAGTTCTGATAAAGTAGGTAGAGAGCGTCAGTTGCCAGTTCTGATCCGCCTTCCACGAGCCATTTAGCTTTGCTCACAATCTCTTCTCGAAGTGTAGTCTCATCAATTCCCCTAACACGCATTCTGCAAATTAAGTCGAAAATCTGAGGCTGAGATAAGTCCTCCCATATTTCATTTAGTTGCCTAAATGCTTTTTTTCTATCTTTTGCTTTGAGATAATTTTCCTTGTATTGAGCGAAATGTTCTACATTCGCAGCACACTCAGTGAGCTCCCTCAAATCGTTCGGCTGGTCTTGTGAAACAAATACGCAAACTGCTTCCGAGTCTCGTTCCAATTGCTTTCTGAAGTTAGTCAGAACCCCCTTTGAAGCAAGTATCTTAATATTCCAGCCTTTGGGTCGTTGTCGTTTCACTTGGTGATATTCGAGAACACCCTCCTTAGTTTTTAATTGGAATTCAATTCCATCACCCATTTCACCAAATGGTTCAAGATAAATTGACTGTTCCTCTTCGGCAAGAATCCGCAATAACATCCGCACTGTCCAAAGTGCTTCATAGTGGTTCCCTAGTTTGTCTGACTCAGCGCCGGGTAGAGGCATGGCTAAATTTATGTTGGGACTTGAATTCTACTCGGAAAAAGCGACACAAAATACGCCTGATAATTATTCCTCCTGCCTAATTCCCAGTACAAAATGTTTGGGATTTTGTAATTGATCCAATTTAAGTTTTGGTTAAGTTGACAACAGGTTGTTTAGTGCGGCCAGAGCTTCCTTTAAGTCGGCTGAGATTTGATTAGTTAATTCTTCCGGGTCAGGGAGGTTGTCTGAGTCCTGGAGAGATGAGTCTTTGAGCCATGTGATGTCGAGGTTTGATTTGTCTCGGGAGATCAGTTCTTCGTACTTGAACTCACGCCAACGTCCTTCTGGATTCTCTTCACTCCACAGGGAAGTTCGATCCATTCGGTTTTGTGGGTTATAGCACTTGACAAATTCGTCTAGATCGTCTCGTTTGAGTTGTCTTGTTTTTAGAGTGAATTCTTTGTTCGTTCGGAGGTCGTAGATCCAGAGAGATTTAGTCCAGGGTTTCTCACCGGCTGGCTTGCGATCGAAGAACAGGACGTTAGCTTTAACGCCTTGAGCATAGAAGAGTCCAGTTGGGAGGCGGAGGAGAGTGTGGACATCGGCTAGTTGCAGGAGTTTTTTTCGAATTGTTTCTCCAGCTCCGCCTTCAAACAATACGTTATCGGGCACAACTACTGCTGCGCGTCCGTGCATCTTGAGGATCGAAATGACATGTTGAACAAAGTTGAGCTGTTTATTACTTGTGGTTGCCCAGAATTCCTGGCGACTCAATGTTAAGCTTTCCTTTGAGGTTCCTCCATCTTCGGCAACTACCGTAACGCTACTCTTGCGACCAAATGGTGGGTTAGTTAGAATGACATCATATTCGCCATGTTTATCCGCAAGGGCATCTCTTGTTTGAATTGGCAAATTTGTGTCTGTTTCGCTTCCAATTCCATGCAAAAGCAAGTTCATGGCACAGAGCCGAGTCACGCTATCAACAAGCTCTACACCAAACAGGGTTCCGTTCTTCAGCTTTTGTTTTTGATCACGGTCAAGACTTTTATCTTTTGCGATGAAGTCGTGAGCGGCGAGCAAAAAGCCGCCCGTTCCACAGGCTGGATCACAGACTGTTTCACCCATCTGAGGATTCACACAATCTACTATTGCTTGGATTAATGGTCTGGGAGTGAAGTATTGTCCGGCGCCTCCTTTCACGTCTTCTGCGTTTCTCTGAAGCAAACCTTCGTAGGCGTCTCCCTTGATATCAGCAGAAAGGCTTGTCCAAGTCTCTTTGTCGATCAGGTCAACAATCAGGCGTTGAAGTTTGGCGGGGTCTTGGATTTTGTTTTGTGCCTTTCTGAAGATGAGGCCAAGCATGCCGTCCTCTTTACCGAGTGTGTCGAGGGTGAGTCGGTAATGTTTTTCGAGGGCTTCGCCACTTTGCTTCTTTAAGATGGGCCAGCTGAGTGCATCGGGGACAGGAGATTTCCGATTAAATGGAGGATTACTTTGCTCATCAGCCATTTTGAGGAAGAGGAGGAGCGTGAGTTGTTCAAGGTAATCGCCATAGGAGAGTCCGTCATCACGAAGTACATTGCAGTAGTTCCAGAGTTTTTGGACGAGGGCGTTCGAGGTGCTCATTCTTCTTCTCCAAAGAGGATGGCGCAAAGTTCGCTAATTGAGCGATCTTTGTGGGTAGCGTGGCTGGTCTTCACCCATCGGTAGCCAGGTCGGTCAACCCACGTGCTCCCCTTTTTTCTGCGACCAACTTCGAAATCGTCCTGGTTGCCAAGAATTCCATTTCCTTGCTTTCCAAAGAAGTGGTAGTTGACAGGCGTCATGGATTCTTGATCGTAACGTAACCAAATCACGCAACCTCCAGGTATTTGGAAGACGGAGTCTGCAATGTTATAGCCGTTGGGTGCCATACGTTTATTTAGAGTCTTCATTTGAACGTGCCTGGTTACAGTTCCGAGCATCAGAACAATGTCGACTCCTGAGTCGTCAACCTCAGAGTTGAGGACAGTCAGTTTTCGCGGTGGGTCTTGGAGCAGGAGCTCTCGAGAAATCTCATACAGAAATGCGTGGCGAAAAAGGTTTTCGATAAACAGAGAATTGGCCGGAAGGAATTTGGCGTCAGGCATGGCTTATTCAGATTCGTAGCATTTGCGGACGTCGTAATTGGCATTTAACAATCGGGTTCGGGCTTCGTTTAGTTCTTCTGTTTCAAAAAGTGAAGCGTATTTTGGTTTGAGAATACGCGCTTCCATGCTGATGTCGAGTCGATTTGCCTCATACAGGGCCACAAATCCAGACTGGACTCGGGGGGCACGGAGCAATCTCTTTGCCGTGTTTACACCGCCTTCCTTTTGAGTCATTGCCCTAAACAGTTTTGCGTTGTATTTAATTTCTTCCAAAACATCTCGGTAAACGCTCTCCATTTCGTCATCAAATTGCTCTCTTAGAGTTTTGGTCATTCGGGCTCCTCATCTTCCAAATCTTCAAATGAGAAAGCTTTGTGCAGGATGGATTGGCGGAGGGTTTGGCAGCGTTCGAGGTTGGTTTTGATTAGTTCTTCAACTTGGTCGAGGATGGCGAATCGGCGTTCAACTTCGGCGACTATTCTTACCTGTTCGGGTAGGGGTGGGATCAAAACAGGTAATTCTCTTACGTCGCCGATATTCACGCCTTTCACAGCGACTCCGCGGGCGACTCTTTTGAAAAATCTCTGTGAGTTTTCAGATCTGAGATATTGTGCAATATAGTCTGGCGAAATGCCTGTGATGCAGGAGACCCTAGCAGTATCTTGCGTAATGTTGCCTCCAGTTAAGACTTCGGGAACCATTGCAACCCGTCCATATGTGCCCCGAATAGAAAGTAGAACATCATTGGGCAATAGTGATGCACGTTGATATTTTTGAGCAATTTCGTGAGAAGTTTTATGCAACCCAGCAATGTCTATCACGTCTCTCTTCATGTCTCGAACTTTAACAAATGGGACACCCTCGGCTACATTTTCCTTTGGCATAAGAATCCCGTAACAAATCGGTCTATTAGCACTAACAACCGAATCGAGTGAACTGCATACCCATCCAGCCGGAGTTTCGAAATTACCGACTGCCCTACTTGGTTCCTTATATTTTCCTCGACCGGAGAAGGATTTTCGGCGTTCTTCGAGGATGCGGGTGAGAAGTTGTTCTCCGGTTTCGTAGTCTCGACCCTCTTGGGCGGCGAGTTCGGCTTCAGTCGGGACGAGTCGGCCCTCGCATGCGGCTTTGAGGATTGATTGGCGTAGCAATTCAATGTTTGTTTTGATGCCGGAAAGTTTTTCTTCTGTTGAGTCGACGGAGTCATTTTGCTTTTGCAACTTTAAGCTAATCTCTTTCTGGTCGGTTAAGCTGGGCACCCAAACTCGCTTCGCTAAGAATGGCTTCCGATTGATATGCTTCATGGTTGAACCATGTAAATGCTCTGATTTCACTAGATCAGCAATTGATTTCTTCAGAAGATAGTACAAGTATTCTGCTCCAACAACTTTCTCATCGGGCACTACCTTGAAAATATGTTGATTGACGAGCGCTTTTTGCCCTTCCCAGATAAACACATCCAGTGTTGCAGACCAACTGACAAGCAGGTCGCCAGGCTCCACAATGTATTTCTGATCGACTGTGCGGAGTGTTCTATTTGGGATGGAATCTGGCTTTGTTAAATTCTGGATACGAATAATGGGCAGACCTTCATCCGAACGATCAGTTGGTTTAAAGGCAAATCCATTGATGTATTCACCCGTTTCGTTTAATGTCATCCAACTCAAGCCGCGAGTGCCTCAGTCAGTTCCTGCATAACCTTACTTAAGTCTTCACCAAATAGTTGAAATGCTTTACCCAGACCACCGGCTTGTATAAATGGATCAAGCTCAAGGTCTTCGCGATCAATGCTGGCACTGCCCTTTATGTGTTCTTTAATCATGTGGAGCCAAGTCATTTGTTCTGAGGTGAACCTTTCAGCAGCGTTTTGCTCGGTCAACCATCTTTGGAAGCGGTCTTCTACTGTTTCGGAAAATGGCTGGAGAATTGTTTCTTGTTCTAAGGCAAACCGAACGAGAGAAACAAGGTCGGTCACCATTTCAGCGGATTTGCCTTTTACCCGGGATTTATCAAGCGTTGCATAGGCTTCCCAAAGTTTGCTGGGTGTGAGATAGTGGGGAGGCGTTGAGATTGCAGATGCAAGTTCTTTAAGCTGGGTGAATGTGGGGGAATGTCCTTTGCGCCTGCTATAGAGAACTTGGAGTGCGGTGAGTTCATCTTTATTGGCTTCAATGAATTCTCGGAACGAAGTAATTGTAGAACGCGCTTTCTCGGTGGCTACAAGGCTGATACCGGCTTCCGTTACCTCATCTTTAGTTATCGTGTCGATTGTTTGTTCTGCGTCTTGCTGTGCGGCCAGGATAAGTTCCCGTAGAGTTGAGTTGTAAAACGGTTCTAGAGCTTCTTGTTTAAGCTTTAGCTCTAATTGATCGGCAGTTATGTTTGGATTTGACAGTTGAGCTTCATGGAGAAGAGCTTCAATTTTATCGGGATCGATACTTGCGACAAGATTCTTTGTCAGCGTTGTAATTGTTTCACCGGCTACTTCTTCGATTTGCTTTCGTTGACCTTCGCCAATGATGTTATTGAGCCGAGAGAGTCGGCTTGCTAAAGTAGAAACCAGTTCAGTCTCGGTTGAACCAGCAGCAACAGCTTGAAGTACATTTTTGAAAGACACAGTCGGTTGTTTTTCAAGGCAAGGAGAAGAGTCTTTTCTTTCGTGTTCGGTAACGCCAACGGCATCAATGATGATGTAGCGTGACTTGTTTATGGCGTCTGGAGTGACAGCTCGAAACTCGGTGGGTGTCATCACTCGGCAACCCCGGCCCTTCATTTGTTCGAAGTAATTTGCACTGGTGACGTCTCTCATGAAGAAGACAATTTCCAAAGGTTTGATGTCAGTTCCCGTGGCGATCATATCGACGGTGACCGCGATTCGGGGATAGGGTGAGTTGCGGAACGAGGAAAGAAGGTCTTCAGGTTTGATTCCGGTGTTCTTATAAGTGATGGCTTGAGTAACGGGATCGACGATTCGGGCGGTCGAAGATTTGTATGTGATCTTTTCGCAGAAGTCGTTCCCTTTGGCGAACTCTTCACGGATGATGCGGACGATATCTTCTGCGTGGCTATCGTCTTTGGCAAAGATGAGGGTTTTTGGAACCCATTCTCTCTCAGGAAATACTTCAGGTAGAAATTTATCTTTGAACGTCCGAATGACGGTGCGAATTTGATCTATTGAAACGACATCTCGATCCAGTTGATTGGGGTTGTATGTGAAATCGTCGTCTAGCTCTTCCCACCGTACTTTCCGAGTCTTGCGATGGCGTTTATCCACTTGGATTCCAGCTTCTACAGTTGCGCCTTGGCTGGTGACCTTTGTGTTAATTCTGTATACGGTGAAATCGACGTTTACTTTATCGGCCACGGCTTGGGCATGACCGTATTCCATCACAAGATTTTGGTTGAAGAACCCGAGAGTCTGTTTACTGGGAGTTGCGGTGAGTCCGATGAGGTAGGCGTCAAAGTATTCCAGCACTTGCCTCCAGAGGTTGTAGATACTCCTGTGGCATTCGTCAGTAAAGACGACGTCGAATGTTTCGATGGGGATTTTTGGATTGTAAACGACGGGTATTGGATCTTTCTGAAACTTTGCGAATGCTGAGGTTGTTGACTCTTCTTCTGCTTCTGGATCGAATTCTTCCTCACCTTTTAGGATTGAATACAGGCGTTGAATTGTTGTGATCACGACTTTGGCAGCATCGTCGATTTTGTTTGATTGGAGATGTTGTACGTTATACAACTCGGTGAATTTGCGGTGATCGTCGGGGGTCTCGTACTGCTGAAATTCGTGGAGCGTTTGACGAGCGAGATTTCCTCTGTCGACAATGAAGAGAACTCTTTTTGCTCCACCGTGTTTAATGAGCCGGTATGCCTGGGCAACTGCGGTGAATGTTTTGCCGCTGCCAGTCTGCATTTGAATTAGTGCTCTTCTTTTGTTGCCGGCAAGCGACTTTTCAAGATTTGTGATTGCTTCTATTTGGCACTCTCTCATGCCGGATGTCATAAGAGGAGGAAGTGATTGGAGTCTTTGCAGTAGTGTTCCGGAGACATATCCTGCAACTATTTCGGCTATTTGACCACTTGATGGGTTGGATAGGTTAAGAAGCTCACCTAAATGTTCGGGTCGATGGAAGGTAAAGACGTCTCGACTTGCAGGAATGGGATCGAGGGCATTGGTAAATCGCGTTTCGGCTCCCGTTGATTCGTATAGAAATGGAATCGGTCTTTGGTGAGCAGGAACATTTTTTGGAAGGCCTTGACTGTATTTTTCGGTCTGAACTTCGACTCCAGTTAAGGTTGTCCCTTCTTGCTTTGCTTCGACGACGCCGATGACAGCTCTTTTGTAGTAGAGAAGATAGTCTGCCACTCCAAATCCGGGAGCCATGGGAAATTCTCTTACGGCAATTCCGTCTGCTTTGGCTAAGTTCAGCGACTTAACATCTTGGACTTGCCATCCTGCTGATTCAAGAAGACTATCTATTTTGTCACGGGCTATTTGCTCAGCGTTTTGATTAGGCATATTAAGATCAGCGATCACATATTATCTGACCTGAGCCTGGAAATTGAAGTGACGCCTATATTTCCGGTAATTCTTCGACAAACTTGCTAAGAGGAATATTAAGTGCATTTAGGAGCTCTTTGAGTTCGACAATATCGATCCTCCGAATGATTCCGGCTTCCAATTTATAAACGTACGTGGATTGTTGACTAAGTTTTTTGCTCAACTCTCGTTGGCTCAGTCCTGCTTTTTCTCTGGCAGCACGTATTTTGGCTCGTATGAGGTCGTGCTGGGGGGTTCTTCCAATATCTGACAAGTGGAGGTATATTTGCGTGTATTATGCAACTAATACGGTTGCAATTAGACAAAGATGAAAGTAGATGACATGAAAGAAGGTTTCTCGGAAGGAGAGAGTTCAAGTAACAATGGAACAGGGAACGGTATCTGGCTAACTGTCTGCATTGTGATTGCATGCATTCTTTGCCCGGTGTTAGTTCCATTTGCTGTAATGGGCTCGGTTTTTCAAGCAGGAGTACGAAAGTAATTTTGTTATGAGGGCAGAACAATGAATGTTCCTCCGCAGATTCCCGAGAGCAAGGAAACAGAACCTGTCTATACCGCTGAGATGGAAGAGTATCTGAAGCCTCAGAAGGCAAGTGGATGTGTTGGAACCGTTTTCCTGCTTGGAATCATTGTTCTTGTTATCATTATGATGCAGGGGAAAATGAAGCCATTCCCTTCGGGCGCAAAGTATTTGTCCAACAAAAAAGAAATTAGTGGGATTTGGGTGGGTACGGCGACAAGCAAAGAATTTGGTTCAGGTGTTGCTGTGGCAGAGTTTTCTGGATCAAACGCAATTGGTGATAGTGGCTCATGGTCTTTGACTGCGGAAGTCGATAGCGGCTATCAATGGAGTGAAGAAGGCACCTACAAGGTTGAGAACGGCCAGATTGCTTTATATAAAGGATCGCACCTCGTGAATTACCTTACATTAAAGAAGGACGTTCTTTCTGGAGGAGGGCTTAGTCTCGAGAGATATAAGTGAGACTACTTTCACTGAATGCTAGTTTAAGAATCTGAGACTCAAGCGGTGAGGGTGTCTCCAGCCGTGTCCTGAAAGGACTGCGTTCAGTGCATTCAGCACCAAGCAAGGCGACCGGAGACAGATTCGAACCGTTGAGGGGGAGGGATGAAGATCAGGAACTCAGGTTGAAGAAAATGTATCAAAGATTCGATTCAAATGATGGTCTTGTTTTTCAAGAGGCTTAATTGGTCGTTGAGTGGGTTGTCTAAGAAAACGGAGTACTGCTGCGGAATCCAAATATTTCGAAAAAACGTGAATTATAACGTTATGTTAAAAATTGGGGTAACAAAATGAGGTTTGTTTCATATATTATCTCTGCGCCCTAGTTTTATGTTGGCGCAAGAGAAGCAATGTCCATCCTCAATATTTGCCAGTCGAAAAGCATTCCGCAATTCGCTTATCGTTCAATCTTCCTGATTCTCGTCCTTGTGCTTGGGTGTAATTCGATTGCTAACTCAACGACTAGATCAAGTTTAGGAAAAGGAAGCGTCGCCTCCAGTTACTTTAGCGAGTTCCAAAATAGTAGTCATTTATCAGACCCGAATTTTCAGGGCAGGTCAAGTAGTTCGGGCTTTGCTGAGGATATTTTTGAAGGAATGTGGGCTGACTTTTCGGACAATCCTTTTCTATATCCAGGTGACACGGAGACATTCGCAGCGACTCTGTCATCCCAGACAATGCAGGGCTGGCAAATACTTAAGCCTGACAATTCTGTTCTTGCATCATCGACAAATGCTAATGGCTGGACAGTCTATACCAGCGTTTTCCCTAGTTATCAGGTCACCGTACAGGCTCCTTCAAACGCCGCCGTTGCTGTTGGTTTGACCGCTCAGGCAGAGGCACCGATAGGAATTCCTGGAGCCAGACCATATTGTTACGTCGTTTTTGATGTCAAAGATCCAGGTACGGCACCCCCTTCGCCTCCGCAAAACTTAACCGCCCAGGCTATGAATCAAAAGATCCGATTGAATTGGGATACTTCGCAACTGGCAACCTCATACAATATCAGAAGATCCTTAACATCAGGATCAGGCCATGTGACTATTGCAAATGTATCAACAAACACCTTTCTTGATACGGGTCTAACTAATGGGACGACGTACTTTTATAAGGTTACGGCGGTTGGTTTAGCCGGGGAAAGTGGATCATCCAATGAAGCCAGTGCAATTCCAGCAGCACTCGGTGGCCCTCTTGACATACCCATAAATCCTGCAAATGGAATTCTGCCCAATCCACTTGCTTTGCCGGACTGGATGGATCACCTAATTCCTCTCTCAACGTCGGATGCACCGGCTGGCGGCTCAGCAAGCGGTACAGCAATAAGTTTGCCCTATGGAGTTGTGATTCAGAATAATGGTATTGATATCGTTGGAGATAATCCTCTCGGCAGCGATGCTCCATTTAGTCGAACTTATCGAAGCACTCTCGCGGTTGCAAACATTTCATCTCCAGGATTGCCAAGAGGATGGGTTCATAATTGGGACTACCGTATTGTTTCGACAAATAATGATGAATGGGTTCCCTTGTACTTGATTTATCCCAATGGGGCCACCGACATACTCACTCCGCAAATGGAGAATTCGGAAACAGAAACCATTGATTTTACAGTTCCAATGGGTTGCCCTTATAAGGTTCAGGGCGTTTTGGATCCCAATAATGAAGGTGAATGGCTCTCAATTACCATAATCGGCAATGGCTCAGTTCGAAAGAAGTTTCAGCGACCAAGTGGTGAAAACATTTATCGGCTGAAAGAGATGACTGAATCGAATGGCTCCAAAATAACGTTGGACTATAGCTCAGGAAAGCTCATCGATATTGATTCAACAAAGGCCAATTACTCTAGTGCGAATTTGCTTCATTTGAGTTACACGGAAACGGGTGGTTTTCTCAGCCAAGTACATGCAAACAATGATTTCTCAGTCTTTTACGATTATTCAGGCGGGCAACTGACCGGTGTAGAGTCTAAAACCAACAGCGGAGATATGTGGGGATACTCCTATACCGATATTGAGGGTTCTCCATTTCTATCGTCTGTTTCAACTCTCGGACCATATGGGAATCCGAAAACGACGACGATCACTCATGATTCGGAAACGGGCAGGGCTAGTTCATATACTGATTCTAATGGAGTCACCAAAAGCATTGATTACTTGACAGCCCAGGCATATGAGACGTCATCGTATCCAAGTTTGCCGAGTAAGACCACGAGTACGAAGTTTGATAATAAGGGAAGGCTCACTGAGTTTACGGACGTTGCAGGTTACACAACCCAAGTTCAATATAACTCAAGTCATCCGGCTAGTATCTCTCAAGTAAATATGCCTCTATCCGGTTCATCAGGCGGACGGGGCCAGATGACGGCGCAATATGATTCGCATGGGAACATGACCCAATTTACTGGAACTGATTGGACATACAGTCAAGCGACATATGCATATCCTGTTGACAGTCCACATGGTCGAGTTACTGAGGTGGTAGCTAGAGATAGCAATGGAGCAGCGAAAGAAACGACTACTTATTCTTACTATTCGACCACTAATGCGGGAACTGGTGCTCTAGCGGGCGAACTTCAAAGCGTCACAACCAATGGTGTGACGATTACATACACTTACACAATGCTGGGGAACATCAAGACGATTAGTGGGCCAGGCGCAGATGGGTCAACGGCAACTACGACATTCGACCATCTTGCATCAGGCGCGGGTGCAAATACTGAAAAATTAGGAATCGTCTACAAAGTGACTGACCCAATCGGACGTGAAACTACTTACGGCTATGACAGTTTTGGTCGTATGGATAGGACAACTGATCCGATTGGGCGGGTAACTAACTATTCCTTCAACAACAATTATAATCAGCTGTCGAGCATTGAGAGCATTGGTCGGGGGATTATATTCGAGCATGCGATTGGCGGGAAACCTGCAAGTGCGGTTTTGTACGATTCAGACACAAACAGTCCTGCAGGAGCCTTAACGGTGCACCAGTCAACTTTTGACAATGAATATGACCCGAATGCCGTCCAGTCTTTGAACAAGATTCTTACCTTCACTAAGGGTCTGAATTACGACTTGAATGGTGTTACAAACGGCAACAACGTTAAAATGCATGAGTTTATTGATAATCCTTCTCTGAAAAAGGTGACCACTAAGATTGGGGTTGGGACGAGAGGAACAGTTTGGGAAACGAATTATGACAATTACGGTCATGTAGATACCGTCAATTCTGCAATGACTCAAGCCGACTTTACGTTCGATTCTCAGGATGGCCTGCCAATCCAAATGAATTCATATAACCTTCTGACAACTTCGGGCCCGGCTGATGAAACCCACAAAGATTACACATACGATGCGGCGGCTCGCCTAGAAACAGCTTCCAGAAATACATTCTCCTATGGCCCGATGGAGTCGAGCTACATTTATGATAACAACAACTATGTTCAGCAAGAGCTGTTCGAAGGAGCCAATGCTCATTTTGAGAGCAAGATTCAGTACGCCCGCAATACTCTGGGATTCGTTACCAGCATGAAAGTTGATGCTTCAACTGACCCGATCCAAATGGAGTATTTGTACACATATAATGCGATTGGATGGGTAACACAAATCCAGTGTAAAAGAGGTGGTTCGCTCATGTCGGATTTCAAGGCGACCTATACCTATGATGATGCCGGGAGGATCATTGCAGTTCGAACGCCAATTCATACAACTCTGTACGAGTACAACGAACTTGATGAAATTATTAAGCTGCAGAATCTATCTGCGGATGATGACGTCGATCCTGCTGTGAGCAATACGTTTAAAGTACAAGATCCTCTGAACGGAAGTTGGCACACCATTTTTTCACAATTCGATGACATCACATATAATTCGTTTGGATTGCGGACGGGAATGGATTATGTGATGCGGACGCAGAACAGTCCTGTTGCGTTCGAATCTGGCGAGATAAATTTTGGATATAGCAACCATCGATTGACTTTGGAGAGCTACACGCGGACTGGAAAGGCAAACATAAACTACTCACACAGCTACGACAGTGTTGATAACCTTTCAGCACTTCGAGGTATGACAATTAATATTCACAATAATAGTGATCAAATTACGAGTATTCCAAGTGTTTCACCAGGAGGTATACCGACCTACGATCCGAACGGCGGAATGACTTCACTTGGTTCCAAGAGTTATGTCTTTGATTCCACACAAATGTTAACAACAATGACGACAACATATTCTGCGGGGGGCGGTGGCGGGCCAGGAAACAACGATTCGCTTGAACATGAGGTTGAACCTGTGCCTGTTTCGGCGACTATCCAGTACCTTTATGACCACAACGACCTTCGACGAGCGAGGACTGAAAACGATGGAACGGCCTACACCTATGGCTATGCTGGGTCGAGTTTAATCTGGCAAAATAAAGTGGGTTCGGGCATCGTTCACTATTTGTGGGGGCCAACTGGTCCAGTTCTTGAATATTCGACCCAACTCAACATTACACTCGCCTTCACCTATGACCCCCAAGGGAGTCTCGTGTCTCGAATACATAAGTTCTCGTATGGCTATGGGTTACATGGTCGTCCTTATGACGGAGCACGTCTTTACGATGCTTATGGAAAGGAACTTTGGCCAGTTGCAGGAATGTCTGATGAGGAGACATCCTATGTGCCGTTTAGGTGGAAGGGTCAAGCTGGATATATCTCAGACTATCAGACGGGATTGGTTTACTGCTGGCATCGGTACTATGATCCGAATATTGGCCGCTGGCTTTCTCGTGATCCGATTGGGTTTGAGGGTGGGGTGAATACATATTCGTATTGTGGCGGGAACCCTATTGTTTTTGTGGATCCAAGCGGGTTGGATGCAATTGATGAGATTGCAAATTTCTTCGGGGGGTGGGGTGATACACTAACATTCGGCGGCACAAGCATTATCCGGCGAGTGATTATCAAATCTATGTTCGGAGTTGATACCGATGGAGTCAATACTGAATCGATTTCCTATTGGTCAGGTGTGGGAGTAGGCACAGTCCATGCAGCTATGATTGGCAATGAATTTGCGGTATCTAGATCCGCAGCATTGTCTGTAAACTCACTTTCGAAAGCACAGCAACTTCGATTCAATACCTTAGTAGGTAAAGCAGGAGAAAGTCTCTTGAAAGATATTGTTGGTGGGGGGCAAGCTCAAGTAGTCCGCTTTGTTGCCGGAAAGAAGCGCATTATCGATCTACTGCATAAGGGTATTATGTATGAGTCAAAAGTCGGATATGTTTCACTTACTGATGACGTGCTGAGGCAAATCAAGATGGATGCGGCACTGATAAAAAATGGTCGAGCTGGGAATATCAATGGAGCTGTCTGGCACTTCTTTAGGTCACCGCAGACTGGTAAAGTTGGGGCCTCAAAAAATGTGTTACGACACCTAAAGCAGAATGGGATAAAGTACGTTATTCATGATTAATTCAGTACCATTTCGGGACTTGGATGTTCCACTCGACACTTCATTTCAAGAAATGAGCCATGCCGAAGCAAGAGTGTTCTTGAAATGGTATCAATATGCTGCAGATAGTATTGCTCCGAAGTTAATATCCGATGGATTCAACATTGAACCAGTTAGGTGCAATCTGTACGAAATTTGCGAAAATGTTCAAATTTTACTTGAGCAAAATTCTCGACAATCAAAACTACCCGATCATTTGCTGGCTGACAGAAGAAAATTACTGAATACTAAGTGGGCCTTTCTTTATGACGAATATGACCTGTCACCAGAAACTCTGAAAATAGCCTTATCTGCTAGTATCGTAATTTCTTGGGCATGTTTGCAAGAAGTTCCAGACTTGCCTTGGTATTTGCCTCTTGCAAAAAATTCTGTTGCCTATCATAGACCAGTCTTTGCATTCGATTTTAAATGGGATAATATTGATCCTATTGGTTCATGTATTTCAGAATGTTATGCAATAGTTCGAGGTGAACAAAGCGATGCTGAAGGCTGGTGGAAATTGGTGAGCCTATTCACTCATGAACTGCAAGATAGCTTTCACAGCCGTTGAACTTCCTTCCCAAGTTTAATTTCCAAGCCAATGCAATGATTTTGCTGGCCATTTTAACATGGCATTGCAGTTTGATTAAAGTAATTTCATGTTATCTTGTCGGTATGTTGTTGCAGATGTTGCAAAAAAGTTCGGTGTAAGAGCCATATAACCAAGATCTGTTCCCAGATTATTGAAAGAGAGTATGAGCCGGATGGCTATCAATGGGAGGGTTAGAATTCCTCGGGACAGTTTCAATGTTTTGACAATTCCTGGTTTGTATGTCCCCATAGACTCATTTATTGTTCCCAAATTTGAACTATCTCCGAGGATTTGGACAGCTACACAGAACTGACAGTTGAATTTAACGTGAGATTTGAACTTGGAGCGGGAGAAGAGAATCGAACTCTCTACATTCAGCATGGGAAGCTGACGTTCTACCAGTGAACTACTCCCGCGATGGGGAACTATTTGGAGCGGGAGACGAGAATCGAACTCGCATAGCCAGCTTGGAAGGCTGGAGCTTTACCACTAAGCTACTCCCGCTCGGGTGGGAACATGATACCCGAGGAGGCTGGGGGAGGGTTTTGGGACTGGGAATAGCGATTTTGGTTTTGTTTGCCTATCAGTCTGGGATGGGGAGATATAGATCGCATAAAAGATGCTCTGCAAAGGCTTGATGGGCCGTGGAAAGTGTTGGAGGCGACAAAAAATGCCACAGAAAGACAACAAACAAAAATACACGGACAAGCAAAAACGCATGGCTAAGCATATTGAAGAGCAATATAAGGAGAAGGGTGTTTCGACGAGCGAAGCTGAGAGTCGGGCCTGGGCGACGGTGAATCAGGCAACTGGCGGCGGTCGAAAACCCGGTGGTTCAGGGCGTGGGATGTCTCACTCGGAAGAACATAACCGGCGTTCGGAGGCAGCGAAAAAGGGTTGGGCTACTCGGCGGCGGCAGAGCGGCTAGAAGCTCACGCTGATCGCCCAGGTTGCATAGCGACCAGCTTGAGTGCCGAGGGTGGCGGTGAGGTGAGCGCGGCCGATTTTGCCGATGTCGTAGGCCAGCATTTGATTCCAGTGGAACGTATCGTATTCGAGCAGACCTTTGAGTCGCGGTGTGATCGGTGTGCTAATACTGCCAAATACACCTCGGTAGCGTGTTGAGCCGTAGCCGAGCGAGAGGAATGTTCCGGGAGCGGGTTCATACGTGCCAACAAGGTACGGGCTGCGGGAGGATTTGTTGTCGTTGGGGTTGCCGAACCCGGATGATCCACCGGAGCCGCTGACATCCATGACGCCAATAGCGAAGATAACCGGGCCGTTTTGGGTGGGGGTGAATTGGGCAGAACCGATGTTATCGAGTTCGGATGAGAGAACGGAGAATCCGTAGGAGAAATCGCCGTAGTTGCCGATGCGGGCTCCGATTTGGAGGACGGCAGTGCCGTTTGCCGAGTCGCTTCCTCCGGTTCGAGAGTTGTCAGAAAAACTAGGGGTGAGGTTGTTCGAAACGAATGTTCCGCTGAGAACCCAATGCCAATCCGTCAAGGTGTAGGCGACGGGAGTGCTGAAACTGAATGCGCCACGGAAATCGGGTTGGCCCTGTCGATTGATGCCGTAGGCTTGTCCGGGGAGGCCGTTGAGATTGCGTAGAGAGGGATATTGACCAGGTCGATAGAAACTCGTTTGGGCCAAGGTGGTTGTGGTCATCGCGAGGGCAAGAGTAGCGATCAGTAATCCTCGTAATTTCATCAGGTCCAAAGATTACCGAGTTGGGGAGATTTAGCGATGAGAACTGCTAAACTTGCGGGGAATGGGTGAGCACGAGCAGCCGGGCGAATTGGACTTGGGGCAAGTTATGCGTCGCTTGAAGCGACGCTGGCCGGTTGTAACGGGTTTGGCACTTGGGGGGGCAGTATTGGCGGGAGTTGTGACGATGGTGATGCCGCCCGTTTTTGAAGCGAAAGCGACGCTGATTTTCCCGGCGGGAAATTCGGGTGGCGGGGCGGCGGGCTTGCAGGGTTTGGGTTTGCAAAATGTAATTGGCCAGGAAAGTATGGAACTGGTTGAGGGGATTATTTCTAGTCGGGCAGTGGAGGATGAAATTGTTCAAACGACTGAGCTGAAACGGGAAGATGTTCGTGAGAATATGAATGTGGCTCAGATTCCGGGACGACGGCAGGTGGTGATCAGTTTTCAGTCGCCTTCAAAGGAGACAGGGTTAAAAGTTGTGGGCGAAGTCTTATCGCATCTGGATCGGGTTGAGGAATCGATCGGGGTGAATACGAGCGAGAAGCGGTTGAACGGATATCGCGATGCTTACGATGAAAAAGCTCAAATCGTGAGGGCGATTGAGGAAGAGATTTTGAAGTTCCAAAAGTCGGCGAAAACGGTGCCGACGATGGAGGATGAATTTACGGGGATGACCTATTTGAAGGCTCGAAGTGATCTTCAATTGGAGCTCGCAAAGGTGAATAAGTCGATTGACGCCCAGTTAAGTGCAGCGAAGCGGGTTGGTCAAGGGGCAGCGAATGGATTGCCGACTGGCCTTGAACGTGAAAGTAAGTGGCGGGATGCGCTGTTGGAAGCATCTGTGGCTGTGGATCAGGCGCGAGCAAAGTACCAAGCGGGGACTCCGCAATTGAGGGCAGCAGAAGAAAAGCTGGAATCGACTCGTAAGAATTTGATTGCGGAGATCGGGAAATATGTGACGAGTGTGCAGGATGGGGCAGATGCAGAAATGTCGGCTCTGTTCGCCCAGAAATTGGTCGTGGGTTGGCAGTTGGATCGTGCGGAAGAATTAGCCGAGATTGCCCCAGTAGAGGCCGGAGAGTATCGACGGTTGCTAGATCAACTCAGGACAGAAAGCAAAGCTCGAGACGAACTGAAATTCCAAACAGATACGGAAACGATACGGAATAAAGTGGAAGCGAAGATTTGGCAGGTGCTCGATGATCCTTATGTTGAGGATGAGCCGGTGAACAAAAAGTTTGGGATGAACATTGCGCTGGGGTTGATTCTGGGTGGGCTCTTGGGTGCGGTTGTGAGCAACGGTTCTGGGAAACAATGAGTCGCATTCTGGTTGCAACATATGGGGGCGGTCATGTTAACACGGTTTTGCCGGTTGCTTTGAAGCTTCGGGATATGGGGCACGATGTTACGGTATTGGCGTTGACATCAGCGTGGGGGGCGGTTGAGCGAGCCGGTTTGAAGTCGATAGGGTTTCGGGATTTCATCGAAGATCAGCGGGCACTTGAGCATGGCCAGCGGTTAGCGCAAGGCACGCCTCCGCACACGCAAGTTCACCCAAATGAGACGGTGGCTTACATGGGCATGAGCTATGCCGAGTTAGAGGATCGGATGGGGGTTGAGGCGGCGGCTCAGGCTTATGTTGATCGGGGGAGACAGGCATTTTTGCCGGTCGGGGTTTTACAGAAGATATTTGATCGTTGCGAGCCGGATTTGGTGATTGCAACAAGTAGTCCGAGGGCTGAGCGAGCGGCGGTTTTGGTGGCACGAGAGCGGGGCATTCCGGCGGTCGTGGTTGCGGATTTGATGCCCCAGATGGAGATGGAGTGGATGGGTTGTGCGGATTATGGCGATATTTTGTGCGTGATTAATGAGGGGGTTCGGCGAAAATTGATTCGGGCCGGTCGAGACCCGGATTGCGTTGTGGCAACGGGGAATCCCGTGATGGATGAACATCTGGATTTGGATGTCGATGCTTTGCGGCGCGAGTGGAGGAATCGACATCAGTGTGCGGAAAGTGACCGGGTTGCGCTTTATGCTTCTCAGCCTGATCCTGACCAGTATTTGGGGAGTCGGGTGGCGGCAGATTTGGTCGAGACGGGATTGAGCCGAGGGTGGAGGGTGGCGGTGCGACCGCATCCAAACGAGGACTTTGATCACTCACTTTTGCCGGAAGGGACGATTATTAGCGGTCTTGATGAAACGCCTTGGCAATGTTTGTGCGGAGCGGATGCCTGCGTGGTGATTAGTTCAACAATGGGGATTCAATCGGTGCTGGTTGGGCGGCCGCTGGTGGCGTTTGCGGTGCCGGTGAATATGAATCCGACTCCTTATCCGGAGTTTGAGATTGGGCGGATTGCTCAGACGACTGCGGAAGTTTTTGATCATTTGGACGACGTTTTTGGGCAAGGTGAATTGATGGCGAAGGAACTTCCAAAAGGTTCAGCGCGAGATAATGTTGTGGCGCAGGTTATGCGCCTTTTGGGGTGATAGGGTGAGACGCTTTTTAGGTGCGGGGGCATGGCTCTTTGGGGGGATCATGCTCGGTCGGATTTTAGGTTTGATCCGCGACTTAATGATTTCTCGCATGTTTGGTTCAACTGTCGATGCGGATCGCGCGGTGTTTGTTGTGACTATCCCGGATGTGATGATTAATATTTTGATAGGGGGGGCGATGGGGGCGGCATTGATTCCGGAATTTAAACGCCGGAATGAGGCAGAGAACTGGGCCTTGTTTAGGCAGGCGAGTGGTTTGGTTTTTGGGGTGATGCTTTTGGTCACGGGGGTTTTGGCGGTGATGGCGGAGCCGATTACTCGGACACTGGTTTCGGGATTGCCGGAGGATACGATTCCGGGAACGGCACGGTTGATTCAGATTTGTTTGTGGGCGGTGCCGGTGACGGCGGCTTCGGCGGTAGCTCGGTCAATGTTGCAGGGACATGAACGGTTTGGGGTTCCGGCGATGGCGGGCTTTTTCTATAATTTAGTGGTGGTTCTGGGGTTGGTTTATGCGGGGAATCAATCGAACTTGCGATGGCTCGCGGTGGCTGCGGTTTTGGGGGCGGTGCTGAGCTTGGCGATGCACTGGCTCGATGTTCGACGATTTCGGTCGGTGGAGCGTGTTGATGGTTGGGTTATTGACCGGCCGTTGGTCGGTCGGTTTTTTGGGGCGTTACTGGCGGGATCCATGATTTTGGTTGTTCCGGTGGCGATGCGGGGTTTTGCATCGACAAATGGAGTGGGGGGACAGACGATTATCTACCTTGCTTCGAAATTGGTTGAGTTGCCGATGGGGACGCTGTTGAGCGTGGTGAGTATTGCGATGTTCCCGGCGATTGCGGCGGCATTGGCGAAGGAAGATGGGCGCAGTGAGGCGGTGGTTTATGCGCGGCATGGGCTCTCGGTGATTTTGAGCTTGGCGGTTCCGATCGCATTGGGGATGGGGTTGTTCAGCATTTATTTCTCGAAGTTGCTTTACTTTCATGGAAGGATGACGGAACTGGCGGTCACGCAAATTGCGGAAGGAACTGCTCTGATGATGTTGGGGTTGGTTCCCCAGGCACTGAATACGATGTTGCTTTCGATTTTTAACGGGTTACGGGATATGAAGAGTCCGTTTTTTTTGAGTACGACCGGGCTTTTGATTTTTGTGGGTTTGGGGTTTGCAGGGGTGAGGAGTTTGGAGGGTTTATCCTGGCTCTATGTGGCTTTTCATTGGCTGCTGATGGTGGCCTTGTTGGTGAGTCTGGGAGTTAAGCATAGGGTTTGGTTGATTGATGGATCGTTTGCAAAGCGGGCGATTTTGAGGATTGTCGTTTCGGGGGGTGTGTTTGCTGTGATCTTTTTGCCGGCGTGGTTTTATGGTCGCGATTCTAGCCCTTTGATTGGTGTGTTAATGGGGATTCTTTGTGGGGGAATTGCATTGGTGGCGGGTTTGGTGGCAGACCGTGAGGTGATGGGTCAGTTGAAAGGTGTAATCTCGCGGAAGATGGGGCGGAAATCATGAATCTTTATTTGATCACGGCGGATCCGGAGATGGCGCGGATGGCGGTGGGGGCGGGGGTTGACCGCATTTTTGTGGACTTGGAAATTCATGGAAAATTTGAGCGCCAGGGCCATAAGGATACGGTGATTAGCAAGCACTCGATTGAGGATGTGCGGAATATAAGGGAGGTTGTTGGATCGGGGCAGCTCTTAGTACGGGTGAACCCTTGGCATGATGATTCGCCAGGGGAGATTGATGAGGTGGTTGCGGCAGGGGCGGATATTTTGATGCTGCCTATGTTTAAACATGTTGATGAGGTGGCGAATTTTAGTCGATGCATTGGAAGTAAACGCAAAAAGATTGGGCTCTGTGAGACGTCGGCGGGGTTGGCGCGGCTGGATTCGATTTTGAAGGATGGGGGATTGGATGAGATCCACTTTGGGTTGAATGATTTGCATCTGGATATGGGTTTGGATTTTTTATTTGAAGTCTTGGCAGGAGGGTTTATGGATTTGGCGGCATCAAAATGTTTAGAACATGGGGTGGAATTTGGGTTTGGAGGAGTTGCTCGGGTGGGCGGAGGGGATTTGCCAGCTCGGCTGATTTTGGGTGAGCATGAGCGATTGGGGAGTGAAGGCGTGATTTTGAGTCGGGCGTTTACGGGCGGAGCGAAGAGTTTGGCGGATATGCCAGCCGATTTGGATTTTGTGGACGAGGTGGCAAAGGTTCGCAATTGTTTGGTTGTGCTTGGGGAACGGGATGATGACGAGCGGGAGGCTGATCGATTGGAATTGGGAATTCGGACTCGGAAACTTGCGGATAAGATTGGAGGTCGCGTTTGAAGCGAGTTTTTGATTTTGTTGCTTCACTTCTGTTGGTGATTCTGTTTCTGCCTTTGATGGCGGTGGTGGCGATTTGGATTTCGCTAGATTCGCCGGGTGGAGCGGTGTATCGGCAGAAACGAGTTGGCCTTGGCGGCAAACTTTTTGAGGTGTTGAAGTTTCGGAGCATGGTATCGAATGCAGATCAGATTGGGGGGTACTCGACTCAGACGGGTGACGCTCGGATTACGAAATCTGGGCGGTTTATTCGAAAGACTTCGCTGGACGAATTGCCCCAGTTGTTTAATGTTTTGAAAGGGGAGATGAGTTTGGTTGGACCAAGGCCAGATACGCCGATGCAGGAGGTGAATTACACACCAGAGGAGTGGACGAAGCGGTGTTCGGTTCGACCAGGGATCACGGGTTTGGCGCAGGCGACTTTGCGAAGTGCAGCTACGCCGGAGGAACGGACACGACTCGATTTGGAATATGTTGATCGGGCGGCGCTCGGCTTTGATTTGAAGATATTGGGGATGACGGTGCGGCAGGTACTCTTCCGGGGAGGGAATTAAACGATGTGCGGGATTCAGGGATTCTTTGATCGATCTGGACAGATTGATCGCGATTTATGTGTGCGGATGGGGGATTGCATTGAGCACCGGGGGCCAGATGATCGAGGGGTTTTTCAATCAGCTTTTGCGGCGATTGGAAATATGCGTCTTTCGATTATAGATCTGGCTTCGGGGCATCAACCGATGGTTTCGGACGAAGGGTTGGTGGCGGTTGTTCAGAATGGGGAGATTTACAATTATATTGAGCTTCGCGATGAGTTGAAGTCGATTGGTTATAGTTTTGATACCAATAGTGATACGGAAGTTTTATTGAATGGCTATTTAGCGTGGGGGACGCAGTTTGTTGAGCGTTTGACGGGAATGTTTGGGATCGCAATTTGGGATGGTCGTACGGATGAGCTCTTTGTGTTTCGGGATGCGTTGGGGGTTAAGCCGATGTTTCTCTGTGAGGCGGGAGATCGGGTTTATTTCGGTTCGGAGATTAAAGCAATATTGGCGGCGGGGGTGGATCGACAAGTTTGTGATGAGGCGTTGCACCATTTTTTGAGTTATGGTTTTGTGCCACCTCCCTATACATTGTTTGCGGGTATTCGACATTTGATGCCTGGTTGGTATGTTGCGATCTCACGAGACGGGATTTCGCAGACTCAATGGTGGAATCCGCAGGATATCGAGGTTGTGCCGGTTGAGGAGCCGATATTTGTTCAGAAATTTAATGAATTGTTGGAGGAATCGGTTCGATTGCGTATGCGGGCGGATGTTCCGTTTGGGGCATTTTTAAGTGGGGGGTTGGATTCCAGCACGGTGGTTGGAATGATGGGTCGGTTTACGGATCGGCCAGTTAAAACATTCTCGATTGGATTTCATGATGAGCGGTTTGATGAATCGATGTGGGGCAAGATGGCGAGTGAACGCTTTGGTACAGATCATCATCTTGAGTTTGTTGGCCCGGAGATTGTGCATAAATGGGTCAGCGCAGTTTATCATTGCGATCAACCGCACAGCGACGTGAGTTTTTTGCCCACGATGCGATTGAGCGAACTGGCGGTTCAGCACGTGAAGATGGTTCTGACCGGGGATGGGGGTGATGAGTTATTTGGTGGTTATACGAAATATTCAAGTTATTTCAATAAACATGGAGTGAATCAGAGTGATTCGGATTTTGTGGAGGGGTATCACGGGCATATTACGCTGTTTTCGGAGGGTGAGAAACAGGATCTCTATTCTGAGGCTCAGAAGGAACGAGTTCGAGGACTTCATTCAATTGAAATCACTAAGGCATGGGTTGAAAAAGTTCCTCAATTCGACCGCATCAATCAAGCGTTGTGGCTTGACGTTGCGATGTTGTTGCCGGGGAACAATTTGGTTAAACCTGATCGGATGGCGATGGCGGTTTCGCTTGAGGCGCGTGATCCATTTTTGGATAAACATTTGGCAGAGTTTGCGCTTTCAGTTCCGGGGGATATGAAAGTTCGGGGTGATGTCACCCGTTATGGATATAAGAAAGCGGTACAGGAGTTGCTTGGGAATGACCTCACCTATCGGGAGAAGCGGATGTTTACTGTACCGATAGGAGAGTGGTTTAAGGATGTTTTGGCGGGGTTCACGAAGAGCTTGTTGCATTCTGATCGATTCGCCGAGCGGGGGTTGTTTGAGGCTTCAGTAGTTCACCGAATGTTGCATGAGCACGAGACGGGAGCGGTTGACCATACGCGGCAGATACGGCTCTTGCTGGCGTTGGAGATTTGGTTTAGACTCTTTATTGACCGGACAGAGCTTAACCCGCATCTTGAGGAAGAAGCTTTGATTGGGTCGGTTTAGGCAAGACGAGATTGCCGCTGAGAACCCATGCGATAGGCATGAGGAAGGCGATTGGGCCGAGTCCTTCGAAAACGAACGATGCGGCGGCCGTGAGGAAGAAGTAAAGCAGGGCGCGGTATTTGTCGCCCATTTTGTAGATTGTGACGAGGAACCAGGTGACGGATGCAAGCACGATGCAGTAAGCGACAAACCGCTTGGTGTCGTCGGTGTTGTAGGACATGAAGATCGTGTTGCGTTCGAGAGCACTAAGGATTCCACTGGATTTACTTGCGCCTTTGGGTGCGCTGTTAAAGAACGTGATTTTTTGAGCGATCGAGGCGATGAGGCTTGCGAATAGGATCGTGATGGCGCTGTAGAGAGCGATTTGTTGCCGTTTAAACTGACCGGAATTGATGAGCACGACAATGAGCCAAGCAAGGGTGACTCCGGAGGAAAGGAACGCGAGAAGTCCGCTGAGATAGATTCGCCAAGGCTGTTTTTGGTCGGAGTAGAGAACGATGTACAGATTGGCCATACCCACGATGACAAGAATAGTTCGGTAGGAAAAGGCGAGGGGCAATAGGAAGATTAGTAGGCTGAGAACGGAGTAGCGGTTATTGAACCTGGCAAGGGCAACGGTGAGGAGGAGAGGGAGAATAAGGAGGCCATCAATCAGGGCAGGCATTCCGTTGAGCCAGGCCATGAACCAGGGGTAGACGATGAAGAATCGGACGAGGTGGACGGCGTAAAGTGGTTCGGCAACGGGGTCGAATGTATTCGTTTCGAGGGCAATGGCCATTCCGCGGATTTGGGCGAAGAAGCCGTCGCTTTCTAGCCCGGTGATCATACGGCGGTCAATGACTTGGGCGAGGATTAGAAATACAATTACGGCAAGACCGAGCACAAGGTGAAAATGCGAGATTGTCCATATGCTCCGCTTTGTGGGAGTTAGCTCGGCGGTGCTCATCTTGGCCTAGGTTTGTTTGAGGGCAACGTCGATTTGTTCAGCGACGCGTATTGCGTCATTTTTGGTGAGGCTGACAGAACAGGGAAGGCTGAGGCATTCTGATTGAAGGTGGGCGGAAATGGGATTTAGGTTAGGTGTGAGGTGCTGATAGGCAGGGGATTGGTGCATGCATTGCCACAGGGGCCGGGTTTGGATTTGCTGGCTGTCGAGGTGTTGTTGGATCGGCTTCCAGGATCGGTGGGGGAATTTGACGGTGTAGAGCCACTGTGCGCTTTTGCCGTAGTCGGGCTCGGGCATGAGGTGGATTGCGGCGTTTTGACCGAGGAGTTCGCGGTACCAACCGGCGACTTCAGCTTTTTTTGCGAGGAAGTCGGGGAGTTGTTCGAGTTGGGCGACTCCGACGGCGGCGAGGAGATTGACGAGTCGGTAGTTGTATCCGATTTCGTCGTGAATGAATTCGACGGGGTCGATTTTGGCTGTGGTGGTGAGATGCTTTGCGCGTTTGGCAAGGTCGAGGTTGTTAGTGGTGATCATGCCCCCTCCGCCGGTGGTGATGAGCTTGTTGCCGTTGAAGCTGAATGCGGCCATGTCACCGATTGAGCCGACGCTACGGTGGTGGTAGCTGGCTCCAAGGGATTCGGTGGCATCTTCGATAATGGCTAGGTTGTATTCTTGGGCGAGTTCAAGGATGGGGTTGAGATCGACGGGGATACCGAGAATGTGGACAGGCATGATGGCTTTGACGCGCTGCCCGGAGGCTTTGTGGAATGTCTCGCCTTTAGTGAATGTGCATTCGTTGCCTAGGTAGTTGGCGACTTCGGCGGGATCCATTTGCCAGTATTTTGGTTCGGCGTCGATGAAGATCGGAGTAGCACCGAGGTGGCTGATAGCGTTAGCGCTGGCAATGAATGTGAGATCACTGACGAGGACTTGGTCGCCGGATTGGACGCCGCAACATTGGAGGGCAATTTGGAGGGCGGTGGTGCCGTTTGAGCATGCAATAGCGTGGTTTGTGGTTACCGCCTTGGCGAACTCTTCTTCGAACTTATTGACATAGCTACCGACGCTACTCACCCAGCCAGTATCAAGGCAGTCTTTGACATATTCCCACTCGCGGCCGGCGAGGTGGGGGACGCTGAGGGGGATAAAAGTGTGGGAGTTAGACGGCATAGATTTCAGGTCGGTATTTATTGATGTGGTCGGCCATCCATTCGATGGTTTTTGTGAGGCCCTCTTCGAGGGTGATTTCGGGTTCCCAACCAAGGATCTTTTTGGCTTTTTCGGCGGAACCGAGAAGGCGTTCGACTTCGGAATTTTCCGGGCGAATGCGTTGGTTATCGGTGATGATTTCGATCGGCTTGTTCATGAGCTTGGCGATGAGAACGGCAAGGTCGCCGATGCTGATTTCGCGGTTGCTGCCGAGATTGATTGTTTCGCCGATGGCGGCTTCGGGGCCAGCGGCGGCAAGGAAACCGGAGACGGTGTTGCTGACGTAGTTGAGATCGCGGGTGGGGGTGAGCGATCCGAGTTTGACGGCTTCACCTTTATAAAGTTGACTGATGATGGTTGGGATGACGGCGCGGGCGGATTGGCGGGGGCCGAACGTGTTGAACGGTCGGATTGTGACGATGGGGACTCCGAAGGAGAGGCAAAAACTTTCGGCGATTTTGTCGGCTCCGATTTTTGAAGCGCTGTAGGGGGATTGGCCCTGGAGGGGGTGATCTTCGGTGATCGGGACGCTGATTGCCGTTCCGTAACATTCGCTGGTGCTGGTGTGGATGATGCGCTCGGTGCCGAGGGTTCGGGCAGCGTTGACGACATTCATCGTGCCTTCGATGTTGGTGCGGATGTAGCTGCGGGGGGCGGAATAACTGTAGGGGATTGCGATGAGGGCGGCGAGGTGGAAGACGACTTCTTGCCCCGTCATGGCTTCGATAACGGATTCGTTATCGCCGATGTCACCGGCGTGGGTTTTGATATCTCTTAAGTGGGGGGATTCGTCGAGCCAGCCCCAGCGACCGGGGCCGTTGTAACGGACAAATGCGGTGACGTTGGCGCCTTGTCGGACGAGTTCTTCGGCGAGGTGGCTGCCGATGAAACCTCCGGCTCCGGTGACGAGGACTTTACGTCCGTTCCAATCCATGCTTTCTATTTAAGCATGATTACGGGTTTTTGTTTTGGCTTTGGGTTTTGTTTTTGGTGGTGATATTACTTTGACGGAAGCTCCGACTGCGTGTGCATATCGAATCATAAGCTTCAGGCTCATGGGTTTAGAACCTCGTTCCACTTGGGCAATATATGGCTGGCTCAAGTTGAGGGCGTCGGCAACTTCTTTTTGGCTGAGCTTGGCTGAATTGCGGGCACGGATCAATTCAAGAAGGGCCGATTCTTCTTCGAATGCTGCCTTGAATTCAGGACTCTCATTGCTGCGTTCTTGTATGTATCGATCGAGATCGTTCATTTGTTTTCCATTTCATCAAACTGTTTTTTTCTCTTTATGGCTCTCTGTAGTACAGAGTTCGGAACGGTCATTCCTTCTTTCTTATAGACAGTTAGGACGATGAGCTTTTCGTACCCAGCACTCCTTTCTCCAACGCTGAACAATATTCGACCCTGATAGGCTGACTTTATATGGCGCAATCTTTTGATTCCATCTCCGTAATCGTCTATTTGCGCGGGAGCTGGATTTTGATTGCCCACTGTTCTGTAATGATGCATTAGACTTGCTAATTTTGCTGATTCTGCGGCAGGGAGTTGGCTAAGTTCAGAACTTATGATGTCGTAGTCATAGAACTTCCACTCCCGAATCATCTGATAACCTATGAGTTATGACGGCCTGATTGGTTGCGAAGTTACTTTGCGGTTAAACTAAGCCTTCGGCGGCGTCGCGTTGGGCGCGGTTGTAGTCGTCGATGTGCCCGATGTCGAGCCAGTATTCCGTGACAGGGAAGGTGACGACGTTGCGGCCGGATTTGATCAGGCGGTCGACGAGTTGGGTCATGTCGAGGCGGCCTTCGGAGCCGAGGTATTCGAATGCGCTTGGGCTGAGGAGATAGATGCCAGCGTTGACGAAATGGGTGTAGGTGGGCTTTTCGACCAGTTTGCGGAGATATTGGCCCTCGGTTTCGACGACTCCATAGGGGACATAGACTTCGTAGGGGCGCACAGCGAGGGTGAGGTCGGCCTCATGCTCGGTGTGGAAACTGGTCATGTTTCGGAAGTCGATGCTGGTGAGGATGTCGCCGTTCATAACGAGGACAGGGCCCTCGGGTTTGGGGATCATGCGAAGAGCACCGGCGGTTCCGAGAGGGGTTTCTTCGTGGATGTAGTTCATTTCCACGCCGAAGTTGGATCCGTCGCCGAAGTGTTGTTCGATGACTTCGGGGAGAAAATGGGTGGTGACGCTGACGCCGTAGATTCCCGCGGTGGAGAGCTGGCTCACGATCCGCTCAAGCAGGGGGCGGTCACCGATAGGGAGCATTGGTTTGGGGAGGTCTTCGGTGAGGGGTCGGAGGCGAGTGCCGAATCCGCCAGCCATGACGACGGCGTTGACGGGCGGTTCATCGGTCAGGATGAGCTCATCGAGCATGATAATATCGACGATGCGGAATTTTGAGTCCACGATGGGGATTTGCCGGACGCTGTCCTTCTGCATGAGTTGCCGAATGGTGGCGGGAGATTCTTCGAGACCAGCAACAGTGGGAATTCGGCCTTCATCGGTGAATCCGGTTTCGGCGAGGGAGTGATCGACGTTTTTACCGTTGAGGATTGCGCGGCGAATATCGCCATCGGTGATTGCGCGAAGGAGGGTTTGGTTTTCGTCAACAAGAAAAGCGACCCCGGCTTGGTTCTCGTTAATCAGTCGCAAAATATCGCGGATTGAATTCGTTTTTTGGCAAAGATAGCTTTCGACGTCCCTCTTTTTTGGCATTGTGTTTCCTATTTGAGCTTCGTGCAATCGAGGTGTCGACGGTGCCACCTACGTGTTTGGCGTAAATTCCTTCTTCTAAGACGGAACTCTACCCCGATATTATTGCTTGTGATTTGAAGCTTTTCTTAATCATATCGGGCGAAATAACCAGGACTTTAATTGTTTCGATGATTCTGCGGGCGGCATTTCCATCGCCGTAGACATTGGTGGTTGCGCGTGCAATATCTTTTGCGTGTTTGGTTGAGGCAAGTTTGAGGGCTTCTTCGATTTCGATTTGGGATGTTCCGCAGTTGAGAATGTTGCCGGATTGAGCTCGACCTTCTTGGCGGTTTCCGACATTGACGACGGGGAGGTTGAAGCTTGCGGCTTCGATGATTCCGGAGCTGCTGTTGCCAGCCATGAAGTCGGCGTTTTGCATGGCGGTGAGGTAGAGAGGGCCAAGATTTTCGACTGTCATCAAGTTGGGGAAAGTCGGCTGGATTTGTTTGATGGCCTCCCGGACGGCGAGTCCGCCGGTGTCGGCGTTGGGCATGGTGAGGAGGGTTTGGTGAGTTTGGTTTTTCAGAGCGTGAAGGAATGCTTCGGCTTGGGCTCTTGCTTCGGTTGGTTCGGTCGTGACGGGATGAAATGTGGCAAGAATATAGGGCTTTACGAGGCCAGGAATTTGGTTTTGGAGGGTTTCGAATGGGGGAATTACGGCATTGAGGATCCGATCGAGCCCAGGGGCACCGGAGACATGGACGTGGGCAGGATCTTCTCCCATTTGAATGATGCGCTTGGCATGGAGTTCGGTGCTGGCGAAGTGGATATGGCTCATCTTTGTGAGAGCGTGGCGGTAGACGTTATCGATTGCGCCGGTGGTTTCTTCTCCGCCGTGGATGTGCGCTATGGGGATGAGATAAGGAGTAGCGGCGGCACCGGCGGCGAACATTTCGTATCGGTCGCCAAGCAGGATGAGGAGGTCGGGGTTGAGGTATTGGAAGGCTTGGGAGAAGCTTTTTATGCCTTCAGAGGTTGCAATGTTGATGCTATGTGCATCGTCTTGATCCTCCGTCATTTCGACGGTTGCGGCGATGGGGTAGCCGTCGGCGCGGATTTGATTGATGGTGTTCCCGAATCGGGGACTGAGGTGGGCGGCGGCGACAATGAGTTGGAGTTCGAATTCCTCGGATTTGACGATTTCGTCGAGGATTGGTTGGAGGAGGCCGTAGTCGCTGCGGGCGACAGTGACGACCGCGATTTTTCGCTTCATATCAGGTCGTCCTGACTGAGGATGTGGTCTTTTTTGAGGTCGGCTTTTGTGGTTCGGCCGACGAGAAAGGGGAGTTCTGCCGGGGGGAGGCCGGTGCCGGGTCGTCGCAATATGAGGTCTTGGGGAGTGAGCTTGTGATTTGTGGAGAGGTCGTGGGCAAGGACGATGGAGCGGCGGGCGACGAGGGCGGTTTTGAGTTCGGCTTCGGTCGGTTTTTTGACTCCGTTGCCGAACGCGGCTTCAACTTCGCGGATTTGACTGACCATTTGCTTGAGTTCGATTGGATCGAGGGAGGCTTGATGGTCGGGGCCGGGGAGGGATTTGTCGAGCGTGAAGTGTTTTTCGATGCACGATGCGCCCATTGCGACGGCGGCGATGGGGATGTGGATGCCGAGGGTGTGGTCGCTGAGGCCAACGGGGATTTGGAATCGTTCGCGCATGGTTTGCATGGCGCGGAGATTGACGGTTGATGGGTCGGCGGGGTAGTCGCTGACGCAGTGAAGGAGTTGGAAATCGGGGTTGCCGGTGGAGCGAAGAACTTCGACGGCGGCTTGCACTTCTTGAAGAGTTGCCATTCCTGTGCTGAGAATGACAGGTTTTTGTTTGAGGGCAACGTGGCGGATGAGGGGGTGGTTTGTGAGTTCGCCGGAAGGGATTTTGTAAGTGGTCATTCCAATGCGTTCGAGTTGGTCGGCGGAGTCTTCGTCGAACGGGGTGGACATGAATTCGATGCTTTTGGTTTGGCAAAGATCGAACAGGGTTTGAAAGTCGTTCATTGTGAGTTCGAGGGCTTTGAGCATCTCGAACTGTGACTGCTCGCTGCCGGTGGCGCGCTGCTGATATTCGGCTTTGGGGGCGGTGGTGGTGACAAGATCTTCTGCCCGGAAGGTTTGGAATTTGACGGCGTCGGCACCGGATTGGGCGGCGATGTCGATGAGTTCGATAGCCTTTTGGAGGTCACCGTTGTGGTTGACACCGGCTTCGGCAATGATGAATGCGGGGCGATTTACCATGCGGTGAACCCTCCATCGATTGCGAGGTCTTGACCGGCGGTGTAAAGGCTGAGGTCGCTGGCGAAGTAGGCGACGGCTCCGGCGAGGTCATCTTCGGTTGCCATCCGGTTCATTGGGGTCTTATTGTTGTACTTGGTGACAAAACTTTCGTGCTGACCCCGGGCAACTCCGCCGGGGGAGATGATGTTGGTGCGGATTTGGGGGGTGTAGGTTGTGGTGAGGTATTTGGAGAGTTGGATGAGTCCGCCTTTGGTGACACCGTAGCCGACGGGATTGCCCATTCCGGTGCCGTCATAGAGTCGGAAATCGGGGCCAACTTGACCGTAGATGCTGCTGAACAGGATGATGCTTCCGCGCCGGTTGGCGGCGAGTTGGGGGCGAATGATTTGGGCGATTTCGAAAGCGGAAGCGACGCCGACATTGAGGGCTTTTTGCCAGATTTCGGTGGATTGGTTTTCGATTTCTTCGGCCCATCCGGGAATGCGGGTTGTACCGACGAGTGACGCGGTGTGGATGAAAATTTCGACATTTTGGAGAGATTTGGCGGCGTTTTTGACTTCTTCGAGGTTGCTGAGATCGCAGGGAACTGGGGTGGCGTTGAGGTCTTGAGCGGCTTGGTGAAGGTGGTCGCCGGGGAGATCGAGGAGGGTGAGGGTGGCTCCGAGTTCGGCGAGGGTTTCGGCGCACTTTTTGCCGATGTGTCCGGCTCCGCCGGTGATGAGGGCGTGTCGGCCCTGGAGATTGAGTTTGGAATGGATGCTCATTGTGGTGGAAGCCAGATTAGGCCGTCGGCGAGGGCTTGTTCGGCGTGTTTGAAGTCTTCGGGAGTATCGACATGGACGGCGCGAGATTCGGGGATGATGTGGAGCAGAGATTTTCCGTCTCGCCAGTTGGTGGCCTCGCGGACAAAGTTGGCCCGCCAGAGGTAGAGGCTCGCGTTGATTCGGTAGACAGACGGGAGGTCTTGGCGGCGGGTGTAGTTGCGACCATCGGGGATGAGGTCTTGCATATAGCCATCTTGCTCGACGACGCAATGCCAGATGGGATTGAATTCGGGTTCGGAGACACCGATCACGCCGTCGGCGGATGGGTCTGATGCAAGATTTTTTATTGCTTGAGCGACATCGTCGGGAGTTCTTCCGGGGCTTGTGGGATCGAGGAGGAGGACGCTGTGGAATTCGGTTAAGTAGTGTTGGGAAGCGGCTCGGAGAGCGTGTTGAATGACGGGCCACATTGCGCTGGTGTCTTGGGCAAGATCGTCGGGGCGCATGAAGGGGGTTTCGGCCCCCATTTGGCGGGCAACTTCGGCGATTTCTTCACTATCGGTCGTGCAGATCACACGGGCAACATCGGGGCAGGCGAGGGCACACTTGACGGCGTATCCGATGAGAGGGAGATTGCCGAGAGGGCGGATATTTTTGCCGGGAAGTCCTTTACTGCCTCCACGGGCGGGGATAACGGCGAGAACAGGATGGACGGTGCTCATAAGGTTACGGGTTGGCCGGTTGCGCTGGATAATCGTACCGCTTTGATGACGCGGAGAGCTTTGAGGCCTTCTTCGGCCGTGGCGAGGGGGGCAGAATTTTCACCTTGGGTAGCACGGATGAAGGCTTCGAGTTGGCGGGTGTACATGGCGTCGCGGGGTTCGGCGAATTCGATTGTATTGACTTTCAGGTTATTTTCTTCGAGGATCTGGTTTTCGACAAGGTTGGCGATAATCGAGTTTTGTTCGTACTTAGCGAGGGCCATACGGGTGGTGGGATTTGAGACAAGGTCGAGTTCGATGACGATCTTGGTTTTTGGGTTTTGCCAGAGGAACTTTGCGGATTCTTCGTCAGCGATTTGGATTTTTGTGGCGGGTGTGATTTGGCCCTGAATGATTTGGGGCCAGCCAAAAATCCATCCTGCGTAATCGATTTCGTGGATCAGTTCGCGGAGGGCACCCCCCTGATTGGGCATTGCGCTGTATAAAGTGCGGTAGTCACGGTTGGGTCGCCAGTCGGGCAGGTAGCTGGCGCATTTGACTGCGACGAAATCGGGAGAGCCTTGCTCAGTCACGAGTTTTCTGAATTCGGCGAGGGTTCGGTTGAATCTGAGGACGCAGGCGGTAAATGAGCGACCTTGCGTTTGGGCGACGAGGGATTCTAGTTCGGGAGTGATGTCGCCGGCGAGGGGTTTTTCGACGAGACAGAAGCGGTCTTGGAATTGTTGCCAGTCGGAAAGGTGGCGGGCGGTGTCGGTTGCGATTACGATTCCTTCCGCTTCGGCGGGGACTTGATCGAGGGCGTTGATGCCTTGAGCTTGGAGCTCGGCGACTCGCTCGGGCCGGGTGGGAACGGCGACGGGATTGATGCCTTCAATTTGGGAGAGGCAGTTGTAGTGGCGGGTGCCGATGCTTCCGGTTCCGAGTACGGCGATAGTGATTGCCACGTGTGAAAGGTACCCGCAACTTTGCGGTGATTGATTTGTGCGATTGGCGAGAGTGTGGCTTTGGTAGACTGTTAAATATGTCGGCAATTGCGGCGCTTGCGTTGATTCTTTCGGCTTCTCACCCGGCTCCGGCGACTTATGCCGCAGCCAATCAAGCTCTGGTGGCGAAGATTCAAGTTGGCGACAAATTGCGAGTTGTGGTTGCGGAGGACGAACTTTATAGCGGGGAGTACATTGTTTTGGACGACGGCTCGGTTACGGGGGTGGGGTTTGGTCGTTTAGTTTTGGCAGGGAAAACAGTTGATGAAGCGCGGATGGCGATTCGGAACGGTTTGAAATCGGTGTTTAAGACTCCGACCGTTTCTTTGGTTATTTTGGAGCAGAAAAAACGATTTGTTTTTGTGACGAGCTTGGTGGGGACGGCTCCGGGGCCGATTGAATTTGAGCCGGGATTTGATGTTCGGCGGGTGATTACGGGGATTACGTTGCCTCTTCAGGCGGATCAAGTTGAGGTACGGCTTTTTCGGGATGGAGTTTCGGTGGGTGGGGATCGGCTCGATCACGTTCTGCAGGGGGTTGGCGAGTTTGGAGCGCAGAAGCTTAAGCCCAACGATGTTGTGACACTGGTGGAGGTGGTCAAACACCGGATTTATGTGGGAGGCGAGGTGAAAGCCCCGGGTGAGCAACGAGTTCCCGAGGGGACGGATGCTTTGCAGGCTTTGGCGCTGGCAGGGGGAACCACCTTGATTGAATCGGGGGAAGTCAGTTACAAGATTCAAGTTCGGCGGGGGACAAACGTTTTTGATGTTCCGTCGGATCCGAATTCGCCACGCTTTACTTTGCAGCCAGGGGATACGGTTTTGGTTGTAACGCCGCAACAGATTCAGGTGAGTGTTGGCGGAGATGTAAAAACTCCGGGGCAGTGGACGATTCGGGAAGGAACGGATGTTTTGGCGGCAATTCAGCGAGCGGGGGGTGTCAGTGTCGAGGGCTCGCTTGAAGATGTGCTGGTGATTCGAGGCGGAGAGAGCTACATTTTGAATCTGAATGGGGTTAGAGATGGCGCAGCTTCGGAACCGTTCCCGATTCGAGATGGGGACATGGTTTTTGTTCGGCGGAACGAGAAGCGGCTGATTGTATTGGGATTTGTGAAGTTACCGACCACGATTCGGATGGAAGAGGGTCGGGAGTATAAGCTGGCGGATGCGGTTTCGGAGGCGGGTGGTCCGGATGCGAGAGGAACGTATCACCGTGTTTATGTGGGTCGGCGAGATGAGACGGGCAAAGTTCAGGTGAAGGAGTATCGATTGGCGGCTTTCATTAAGGACGGTGATGTATCCCAGAATCCTGCTTTGTTGCCGGGCGATGTGGTGATGGTGGGAGAAGTGAAAGGCTTGACTTTGGCTCAGGCGAGTGCGGCCCTTTCAAATGCGCTGTTGCTTGATCGGGTTTTTGGAGGATAACTTTGAATCAGGATAAGCCTACTTCAGGAATGATGCAGCGACCGGCGGTACGTCGGTTTGTGTTGGACATGCTTTGGGTGGCGTTGGGGGGTTCGATTGGCGCGGCCCTTACAGGTCAGAATCCGATTTTTTGGAGGATGAATTTGGTGGCGGTGGGGTTGGTCGCTTTTTGTGCGGCGATGGTTCAACGCTATTTTGAAATTTATCGGATTCGCCGGTTTCCGGTAGTCAAAAAAGAGTGGCGGGTTTTTGGACTGCATTTTATTGGTGTATTGGGGATTGCGCTTACTTTGGCATTTGCTTTTAGGATGGTGATGCCGGGGGCATTCGCCTTGTTGACCGCTTTGCTTGGTAGCGTCGGGATGCTGCTTGATCGGTTTGTTCGTTATCTGGCGGCGGAGGGATCGGCTTTGCCAGTCGATGAAAAGAAGCGCCGGACATTGATCATTGGGGCGGGTTCGGCGACAGAAATGTTATTGCGAGATTTAGGGCCGAGTAGCCGGGGCATGGAAGTTGTTGGGCTTTTGGATGACGATCCGCACAAGATCGGTAGCGATGTTTTGGGGATACGGGTTTTGGGATCGATTAGTGATTTGAAACATGTTGCGGAGCGTAACCGCGTGAATGAGATTATCTTGGCGATTCCGAGTTTGGATCGCGAAGGACAGCGCAGAATTTTGGGGATATGTCAGGGGGTTTCGGCGAGGCTCAGGATGATGCCTTCAATTTCGAGACAGTTGGCGGAATCGGGGCACGGGTTGCCGGTTTTGCGGGATATTGCGCCGGAAGAGTTGTTGCAGCGGGACTCGATTGAGACGGACATGTCGGCAGCGATTGACTACATTGCTGATCGAGTGATTTTGATAACGGGGGGTGGTGGTTCAATTGGAAGCGAACTAGCGCGGCAGATTGCATCGCTTAGACCGAAGTTGATTGTGCTTTTGGGGAAAGGTGAGAATTCGATCTTTGAAGCGGAGCAAGAGTTGCGGGAACGTGGGTTTACAAATGTTGTTCCGGTGATTGCGAGTGTTCGAGATCGACTTGCGGTTGACCGAGTGATGCGGGAGTATGGTCCGTCGGTGGTTTTTCATGCGGCGGCGCACAAGCATGTTCCGTTGATGGAACGGGTGCCGATTGAGGCGGTTCGCAATAACGTTCAGGGAACTTTGACTTTGGCGGAATCGGCGATCGCCCATGGGGTGAAGAAATTCATTCTGATCAGCACGGATAAGGCGGTGAATCCGACGAACGTGATGGGGGCATCGAAGCGGGCAGCGGAGATGGTGATTTTGGCCTTGGCGGGGCAGTCGGAGACTCAATTTGCGGCGGTGCGGTTTGGGAATGTTTTGGGGAGTCGGGGCAGTTTGATTCCGATTTTGAAACGACAGATTGCGAAGGGTGGTCCGATTACGATTACGGATGAGCGGATGACGCGCTTTTTCATGACGATTCCGGAGGCGGCGCAACTTGTGATTCAGGCCGGGTCGCATGGGGGGGCAGGGGAGATTTTTATTTTGGATATGGGTGAGCCGATTAAGATTGTGGAAGTGGCGCGGGGGCTTTTGAATTTGTATGGTCTGGAGGAAGGTCGGGATATTGATATTGTGTTTATTGGGGCTCGTCCGGGTGAGAAGATTCATGAGGAACTGAGCTGGGAGAGTGAGGATTTGGAACGGTTGGACGGAGGGAAGATTCTGAGGTTGAAGTCGCCGCAACGGGTGACGTGGGATACGTTGGAGCCTCGTCTGGAAGGGATTTGGCGGCTTTGTGAGAGTCAGGATGCGGATGGGGTTCGGGCTGAGTTGATGGATTTGGTGGATGGTCGAGTGGCGGATACGGCTGTGGTTGTTCCCGTTGAACAAGCTTAGGTTTTTAGTAAAATTGGGTAGATATCCGGGGCGAAATCCCCGTTCATTTCTAAAAACAAGTTTAGGTTTGTCTGGGTTAGGTAGGTTATTGAGATGCTTTCGGCTGACCAAAATTCGACGGTTCGCGAGCCGGAAGGAGTTCTCGCGGAGTTAACGGCTGATCTTACAGAAGACGGGCGTTATGGCGAGCGTATTGTTCGGGTAACTCGTGAGGCGGTCACGGTTTTGGAACCTGCGGGGGCGGTTTTGCTCACAGTTCCGGTTAGCGATTTAGTGTCGGCGAAGAACGATTCACTGGTGAGTGGTGGTCGCTTGATTTTGCGTTCGAAGACGCATGAGGATTTGATCGTGGCTTATTACTCTTTGACGATGGCTCAGCAGTTTGGCGAGCTGGCACGGGGGATTGAGCAACTTGCGAAGGGAGATGAACTTTCGATTAACCTCTTGGTTGAGAAGATTCGCTGTGTTAAGTGTGGGAAGCTTTTGCCGGAGAAAGATGGGGTTTGTCCGAGCTGTATCAATCGGGGCAAGACGATGCTCCGGCTCGGCGCATTTTTGAAGCCATATAAGTCGAAGGCAGTTTTGCTGGCGGTTTATGCGACGCTTTCAACATTGCTCGTTTTGGTTCCGCCGAAATTGCAGGGCACAATTCTGGACTCATTTAATTCGGGTAACCGGGATCCTCAGTTCTTGTTTGGGATGGTTGGGATTTGGGCGGGTGTTTTGGTGGGGATGGCGAGTTTGCAAGTTTTGACCGGTCGGTTAACGACATGGCTCGGGGCACACTTGGCGAGCGACTTGCGAACCAAAACGTATCGGTCAATTGAGTTTTTGACGCTCAACTATTTTGATAAGAAGCCGGTCGGGGCGATTGCGAGCCGTGTAACACAGGATACGGATCGCGTTTGGTTCTTCTTGGTTGATGGACTTCCGTTCTTGGTGATCAACGGGTTTATGTTGATTGCGGTTGCGGCGGTGATTTTTAGCATTAATCCGTTGTTGGCGGTTTTGATTTTGGCGCCGATTCCGATGGTCGCGTTGATTTCGATGCGGGTTTGGAAGCCGATTTCGAATCTGTTCTTTCGAGCGAGTCAGAAGATGGCGCGGGTGCATATGCACTTGAATGAGAGCTTGATGGGGATTCGCGTTGTTAAAGCATTTGCGAAGGAAGATGAGGAGTACGAGCGGTTTAAGACTCGTAGCGAAGAGTTGCGGAATGCGAACGTTCGGGCAGATCAGACTTGGCATACGGCGTTTGGGTTCATGACGCTGAGTGTTAGTTTGGGCACAGTAATCCACTGGCTGGTTGGGGGGACGATGCTCTTTCGAGGTGAGCTGAAGTTCGGCGAATTCTACATGATCAATGCTTATTTGGGAATGGTTTATGGTCCGCTGCAATGGTTTGCGAGCGTCAATAACTGGTTTAGCCGGGCGATGGCTGGGGCGGAGCGGATATTTGAAATTATGGATATGAAGCAGGAGCCGGCTTTTGAAGGCGGAGATACTCGGCGGATTGAGGGATCGGTTTCGTTTAAGGATGTTCGCTTTGGTTACGATAAATCGAATCCGGTGATCAATGGCGTTTCGTTTGATGTGAAGGCAGGCGAAATGATTGGCTTGGTAGGTCAATCGGGGGCAGGAAAATCGACAACAATTAACTTGATTAGTCGATTTTATGAGCCCGATCAGGGTGAGATTCTGATTGATGGGATTGATTTCAGGAAGCTCGATTTGCGGAGCTATCGAAATCAGATTGGAATTGTTTTGCAGGAGCCATTTTTGTTCGCGGGGACGATTGCGGACAATATTAAATACGGCAATCCGAATGCCTCGATGGTTGAGGTGATGGAAGCGGCCAAAGCTGCCAATGCTCACGACTTTATTTTGGCGAAGAGTGACGGATACGATACGATTGTCGGAGAGCGCGGTGCGAAGCTGAGCGGAGGCGAAAAGCAGCGAATTTCGATTGCGCGGGCGATTTTGCATGATCCACGGATTTTGATTTTGGATGAGGCGACTTCGAGTGTTGACGTTGAGACCGAGCGCAAGATTCAGGAAGCCATTTTGAACTTGGTGAAGGGCCGGACGACATTTGCGATTGCGCACCGGCTTTCGACTTTGCGGAATGCGGATCGATTGCTCGTGATGGATCGGGGCAAGGTTGTTGAACAGGGAACTCACGAGCAACTGATGGAGAGCAAGGGCAAGTTTTATGACCTTGTTCAGACGCAGAGCGCGGTCAATGAAATTATTGGCATAGGAGCAGTTTAGTGATCGAGATTCGTGAAACGATTCCGGATTCGGATTATCTGAGAATTTGCGAGATCAATAATCAATTTGATCCGGAACCGATTGTGGCGGAAAGCTATTTGCCCAAGATGAAGGTTGTTCCGGAGGGGTGGCAGGTTTTACGACTGACCGGATTGGTTGATGGTGAGATTGTGGGCTTTGCGCATTTGAGGCGGAATTCGGGAATGTTCAAAGATACTTTTTTGCTCACGGTTGCAGTTGATGACGCGATGCAGGGAAGCGGTTATGGTGCGGCGTTGCTGGACAGCATTATTGAGCGGGGACTGTCGATCGGCGCGCGGCGGATTGTGCCGATTGTTCGGGAGACTCATTCGAGGGCACCGCAGTTTTTTGAATCGCGGGGGTTTGAGACAAAGATGTCGTTGCGGGAAGGGTATTTGGAGCTGGAAGGTTTTGAAGCGGAGGTTGCGGATTGGCCGGAAGGGTACCGGTTAGTTCGATGGAGTGAGGTGGAGGATAACGAAGAGAACCGCGCAAAGTTTGCGTCGGCATTCTTAGAAATGGATGCGGATGAGCCGGGCAGTTTGCTTTTGGGGGGATTTGACCGGGAGACGATTGAACGCGATGCGTTTGATCCGGACACGAGCGATCCTCGGTATCTTTATTTGGTGGAATACGAAGGGCAATGGGTGGCGCACCATCAGATTCAAATGAATGAGCCGGGGGACTGGGAGATGACGGGGATTACGTTTACGGGAACTTTGCCGGAGCATCGGCGCAAGGGGTTGGCGTCTCGATTAAAGGATTTGGGGGCTTTGGAAGCGAAGGAGTTGGGGGCAAAGCGGATCATGACGCACAATGATTCGAGCAATTTGTGGATGCTGGCGATCAATCGAAAACAAGGTTTTGTGGAAGAACCGGGCTGGTTGATGATGTTGAGGGAACTATGAAAAACGTTGAGATTTTTTATAAGCCGGAAGGTCGGCTTCGATTGACGATGGAAGATCGAAGCTATACGGAAGTGAAGCTGGCTTGGGCTTCGCCGCTCAGCTACCCGGAAATGTATTTGGCGTTTTTGGATGGAAAAGGACGAGAAATTTTCATGGTGGCGAAGCCACAAGATGAGTTACCGAAAGATGTTTGGGAGATGGCGCAAATTGAGTTGCGGCGGCGGTATTTGAATGGCGTGATTCACAAAATTGTAACGCTGAAAACGGAGTTTGGGTCAACTTATTGGCGGGTGGTGACGGATCGAGGTGAGACTGACTTTCTGACGCAGAGTTTGCAAGAGAACGCTCAGTGGTTGACGCCGACTTATCTGATGCTTGTTGATGTGGACGGCAATCGATATGAGATTACGGACGTGAATGCGCTTGATGAGCGGAGTCGGGAATTGCTGGCAATAACGGTGTGATATGGCAGTTTTAACAGGGCTCGATGTCTGTATACGAGAAGAATTTTCTCGGTTTCGCGGAAAGTCAGTGGGAGTCGTTTGTCATCAGGCGAGTATTTCGGGGGAGTGTCGGCATATCTTGGATTATTTGTTGCCTCGGCATGAATCTGGTGAGTTAAAAGTCGTTGCAGCGTTTGGTCCGCAACATGGGATATGGGGGCATACGCAGGACAACATGATTGAATGGGAAGGTTATGTTGACCCGAGGACGGGGTTGCCTTTCTATTCGCTTTATGGTGAGAATCGTAAGCCGACGGCGGCGATGTTGGATGGGGTTGAGGAGCTTATTTTTGATGTGCAGGACGTGGGGGCGCGGTATTACACGTTTATTTGGACGCTCGCGCATTGCATGGAAGCGTGTGCGGAGTTGGGGATTCCCGTTACCATTTTGGATCGTCCGAACCCGATTGAAGGCACAACTGTTGAAGGGCCAGGGCATGACATGGCGTTTAAGAGCTTTGTTGGCTTGTATTCTTTGCCGGTTCGACACGGCATGACAGTAGGAGAAGTCGGGCTGTATTTACGTGATAACTGGATTCCCGGTTCTGAAGTAAACGTCGTTCAGATGGAGGGGTGGGAGCGCGGGATGATGTTTTCGGATACTGGTTTGCATTGGGGAATGCCGAGTCCGAATATGCCGTCAGAAGACACGGCATTGGTTTATCCGGGGATGTGTTTGGTTGAGGGGACGAAGCTGAGTGAAGGGCGGGGGACAACGAGGCCGTTCGAGTTTTTTGGGGCACCGTTCATTGATGCATGGGAGCTTTGTGATGCAGTGAATGCGCTTGGGTTGTCGGGGGTTTGGCTGCGGCCGGTGCATTTTGAGCCAACTTTTCAAAAACATAAGGGTGTGACTTGCGGAGGTGGGTTTATTCATGTTACCGACCGAAATGCATTTGAGTCGGTTTTGACGACGATGGCGATTTTGGGTCAGATTCGGCGACTTTATGGGGAGCAGTTTGAGTGGCTCTCGCCGCCATATGAATATGAGTATGACTTGATGCCGATTGACATTTTGGCGGGCGGATCGGGGGTGAAAGAGATGGTGGATCGGGTGGCTCCGGTCGGGGAAATGCGGGAGTGGTTGGGCGCGAGCTCGGCGGAATTGTGCGCTTTGACCCGCGAGAGTTACTTGTATCTTTAGGCCCAAGAAATTATATGGATTGCATTTGTGAGGGGGGAGTTAACAAATTGTTAATAAAATAAGGCCCAGGGTAGTTGAACATTTGACACAACTCAGACAGACTAATATGCAACGGCATTCATAGGAATGCAGGACTCATTTATCATGCGCAAAGCGTTCACCCTCATTGAACTCTTGGTTGTCATTGCAATTATCGCAATTTTGGCGGCCATCCTCTTCCCAGTTTTTGCCCAAGCGAAGGTCGCGGCGAAGAAAACAGTTGCGATCAGCAATCAGAAGCAAATCAGCACTTCGATGTTGCTTTACATTGGCGACTACGATGATCAGTACCCACGCCGCGCTGGTTGTGAAGCCGGCTCGTCACTTAACCCAGCTCTCAATGGACCCGGCGAAGTTCGATGTCCGGTATCACAGGGTGGAAATGCTCCAGGCTTTGCTCACAGTATGACTTGGCAAGCGTGGCAAAAGTATCCGATGCCGTACATGAAGAATGTCAATATTTTTGAGCATCCTCTTCGGATAAAGGATGCGACGGAGTGGGCTAACAACGGTCAAATATTGAACTCTTTTGCAATCAATTTGGCTTTAACAGGATTTTCAACTGCTGCTGCGACCTCAGTTCCTTGGACGGGTGGATCTCAGACCGGAATTCCGGATGTTGCATCTGCGTGGTTATTGGCCGAATTGCCACACAGCTATGGTGCTCCCGGTGCAGTTCAAAATGTTAGTCCGATTCCAAATCCGCAAACGGTTTATCCAATGGCAGTCCGAGAATATTGGCGCGCCATCTTCTTGAAGAATGCGGGTGGTTGTACGACTACAGAAGAAGTTGATCCGGTTGGTGCGCCTGCAGGTGGCGTCGTGCTAGGAATGGCAGATGGCTCGGCGAAGTTCTATCAGGTTAAGCGATTCTTGAGCATGACTCCCACCCTGGCTGAATATGTACCTGGCGCGGCACTTCCTGGGCCGATGGGTGCGAACTGTCGCGCGGTTCGAAGCGTATACAATTATTCTGGTGGACCCGCTACCCCGAATATCAATATTGCATACCCGCTTTGGGCGCTTGGACAATAAATGCAGAAGCTCGTTCTTTTCGTGATCGTTGGTGTTTCGATGCTCGCTTTTGCAGGTTGCAGTAGCGGTGAGGTAACAACTTCTGATGTCAATGAATGGAAGAATCAAGGTCTATCAAAAGAAGAGGCGGAAAAGATGCCTGATCCTAACGCGGATCGTTAGTAACACTCGTTAGAGGTGAAGTGGGCAGAAATTGAGATGATTTCTGCCCACTATCTTTTTGGAAGAGAGAGATTTTATTCAAATTATCAGAAAATGTGCCGTCTCTTAACATTCATATAAGATTCGGCAGATATTATTGAGATTCTAAGGTGGGTTATTGTGACTCGCCCATGGAACTGATTATGCGAAAAGCGTTTACCCTCATTGAACTCCTGGTTGTTATTGCAATTATTGCAATTTTGGCAGCCATCTTGTTCCCTGTATTTGCCCAGGCAAAGATGGCGGCCAAGAAAACTCAAGGTCTTGCCCAGTCAAAGCAAGTTGGAACTTCGGCCCAGATTTACATTGCTGACTACGACGATGTGTTCTTCCCTTACCGTCTGAATGGGCCGACGGGAACTGGTTGTTCAGGCGCGGCATGTATTAACCCCGACTATCAGAAAATGATTGCTTCGGAAGGCATTGCAGCAGCTGACGCAAAATTTGGTGCACGAGCACGCGACGTGATCTTTTTCAAGCAAATGCTGGATCCGTATGTGAAGAATGACCAAATTTGGCGAGCCCCGAACAATCCGACTTCATGGGTTGGCTCAGTTGGTGACGATACACAAACTGAAACTCCGTTCCGACGCTATGGCGGTCAGAACAGCTACGGCGTAAACAACTACGCCTTTACAGCTCCGGCTGGAGCTTCAAGCACTGGTGGTGGCGTAAGTGGTACGGCGATTGCTGAAGTTTCAAACACATTGTTCATGGTTGACTCTTCGTACTACAACGTACTTCCTCGCTATACAGCGCGTTTGGCAGGTGCAACCGGAACATTTGATCCTTGTTCGAGCACTTATCCTCGCTATTGGAAGAACCTCGGTAATAGCTATTTGTTCCGATTTGGTTCGGCGGCAAATGAGCCGAGTGATGCTGAAGCGTTGAAGCTGATTGATGCCCGATACAGTGGCGTATTGAACGTAATTCGATTTGATACGAGTGCTAAGTCGATGGCAACAAGCAAGGTTTTGAACGACCTTCGAGATAACCCGACCAATAGCATGTGGGATCCTTGGAAGCAAGGCATTACCACGGTCTGCCCGTAAGTTCGGCTTTACAGTCGAACTCTATCCCTCGGCAAATATGTCGAGGGATTTTTTATTGAGTTGGTGGGAAGGGAGGTTTTTGCTACAATAGGATTACGATGAAGCTGGTGGTTTGCGTGGTTCATAATCGTGATCGGAACAGGGTAACCGATGAATTGATTAAATTGGGGTTCAAATTTACGGTTATTGGTTCGAGCGGGGGGTTTTTGCGCGAAGGGAATACGACGATGTTGATTGGGGTTGAGGAAGAGCGGTTAGGGGAGTTGAAAGATGTGGTGCATCAGAACTGTGAGCAACGGGAGCAGATGGTGAATGTGGCACCGTTTGATTCGGGTGCGCCGGGGGGATTTTTGCCAACACCGGTGAAGGTTCCGGTTGGTGGTGCAGTGATGTTTGTGATGAATGTGGATGAGTTCCACCGGTTCTGAGGCATGAGTCAGCGGGATTTGTTGGGCAAGATTTTGAATGGATCGGCGGATCCGCGGGCGGTGCTTTTTTATGGGGCGGATCAATCGCAGATGGACGAACTTGCAACGGAGATTGTGAGTTTTTGGGTTGGAGTTGAGGCGGAAGCATTGGGTCGGCACGTTGATTTTCAGAAAATCGAACCGTTTGGAGCGGGAAAGATTATTAGGAAAGATACGATCATGCCGATCAAAACAGGGGATGAGGAGGGGAGTTTTAAGGGAATTCCTGCTGTAGAGTTTTTTAGAACCCGGCCATTGATGGGGAAGCATAAAGCGATGTGGTTTTTGGGGGCGGATCGGTTTGGTCCAGATGCGGCGAATTCGTTTTTGAAGACGTTGGAAGAGTTGCCACCGCATGCGCGAGTTGTACTTACGACGACACAATTTTCGAGAGTTTTGCCAACGATTCGGTCTCGTTGTCTTTGTGTGGCTTGCGGGCGTGATGAATGGCGTGGAGGTGCCCCGGCGAACGAAATGGAGGTTGTTTGGGGGCAGAATTCGGGAGATTTGGGGAGGATTCGGGAGTTTTCGGGAGTTTTCGGGGAGCTTTGGGAGCTGTTGGAGCTTGTGCCGACGGCGCCGATGGTTGCGGCGGTTATGTTTTCGGAACGGGCAACGGGATTGGCGGCAGATTATGCGAAGCTCGTCGGAATTGGTACGCGAGATGCTCAGGTGATTTTGCTGGAGTTGATTGGTCGTTGGTGGCTCGTCCGGTATCCTGAGCGACCGGAAGTTGGGACTTTGTGTAGTTCAATTGCTCGGGAAATCTTGGGGTACGCCAACGGACAGCTTGGGTATGACGTACTTTTTGGCACGATGTTGGAACAGATCAGGGAACCAATGGAAATGGGAGGTAGGTAAACGATGGCAGAAGGTGTTGTTGGAGTGATCGTGTCCTTTGTAAAATCCTCAGCGAAATCGGCGGATGACCGCAGGCCGCTTTTTGAGAAGTTGATGACGAATAGTTATCAGCAGGCGTTTCAAATGGCGTATCGCTTTACATCAAATCGGGCTGAAGCAGAGGATTTGTTACAAGAGACATACATACGCGCTTTTCGGTATTTCCATCGTTTTGATGAGTCAATGCCGTTTACAGCTTGGCTCTATCGCATCATGACCAACCTTCATATTGACAATGTCCGCAAAGTATCACGGTTGAAAACCGTGAGTATTGATCAACCGGTGGGTGAATCGGCGAGTGGTTGGGATTTGGCGGATACATCTGCTGAAAGTGGGGATTCTCATGTTGATGACATTTTGAATGAGCCGCTTCAGCGTGCTTTGCAGGCGATGACGGGTGAATTCCGAACTGCGGTGGTTCTTGCCGATATTGAAGGTATGAGCTATGAAGAGATTGCGGTTGTGATGAATACATCAGTTGGGACCGTGCGATCTCGTATCCATCGAGGGCGTAAGCAAATTCGTGAGCATCTTGAACATATGAGTTCAATGAACAGTCAAGAGGTGGCAGGATGAATAATTGCTTTCGAGTGAAAGGATTGCTTTCGGCGTATTTGGATCGAGAGCTTTCGGGCGAAGAGATGTTATTGCTTCGCGACCATCTTTCGACATGCTCGGAGTGTTCGCTCGAGTTTGATGAGTTGCGCCGAGTGAAAAGCGCATTGATTCAAATGCCGGAGATTGAAGTGAGTCCAGAATTGCTTTCGCGGATGAAAGTTCAAGTTTTTGCTTCGGCAGCACCGGTCCCGGTTTCGAAAAGTCGGGTTGCGGCTTCGGTTGGGATGGCGGCGGCGGTTTTGTTTTTGGTCTTTGCGGTTATGCGCTGGGTAGAAGTTCAGCGTCAGACCGATTCGGTTGAATATGGAACGAGTTATGGCACCCAAGGAACGATGGCGGGTGGAGTTGACCAGGGCCAGACTTTTGTTCCGGTGACGTTGGCGAGTTCTCCAGAGTAGTTACTTAAAGTGACACATCTTTCGATCATTCATAACATTTGCTTATCTGTTGCGCTTACGACAAATTGGATTCCAACTTCGGAAGACCCTTATACTTTGTTACGACCAGCGATTGATGAGCGGTTTGATTTTACGGGGTCGATGGTTGTGCAGATGGAAGGCTGGGTGGAAGAGCCCGTTATGCTGCAGATGCAGGTTTTGAAGAACAAAGGGGCAAAGGTGGTTTGGATTCACCCTAGTACGGTTCAGGGGCAGACTTATGTTGATGATGGGAAGACGGTTCGGCAATATATGCCAGACCAGAAATATGTGAGAGTTCGACCTTCGTTTCATACTTTTTGGCCATCGCATGCCACTCAGCTTGCGTTGGTGAAGAAAAACTATGAGGTTAAGCTGGTCGGCAAAAGCGTGCGATTAGGTCGAGGTGTGACGGTTTTATCAGCAACGGCGAAGAGTGCGGAGTTAGGCGTGAGGAAGCTCACGATTGATCGAAAGTTGCCACTCGTGGTTGAAGATGTTCATTCGGTGGGTTCGAAGTCGATTTATCGTTTGCGGACTTATGATGTTCAGGAACTCAAGGATTCTCAGGTTTCGTTGAGGCTTGATTTGCCGAGCGATGTGAAGACGGTTAATGCTTGGGGCCCGGAGAAGATTTCGGATATCAAGTATGCGGCGGGAGCGTGCGGGTTTACGCCGCAGATTCCGTCGAAATTGCCCTTTGGGTTTGAGATATTTGCGAAGCAGCTTGTGGGAATGGAAAATGATCCATTTTTTGTGGCGCGGGTATCAGATGGACTGCTTGTTGCCCATATCTATGAGTGGAAGTATCGCGCGGGGGCGGCGCAGACCAAAATGGATATTCCGGCGATGCTGGTGGATAAGAAGAAAGATATTGCTTATTCAATTTTGGGTGATTTGCCACCGGATGCTTCGATGAGGCTTTTGAAAGCGTTTACCGCGAGTCAGGAGTAGGACTACGGAACGGGAGTGCCAGAGCTGGGGTTAGTAATGGTACGAAGTTAGGAACGAAGGAAAAAATAATGAACATGACAAAACAACCTTTTCTGATGATCGCCTTGGCTGCCGTCGTTGGCGTCGGCGGGCTGGCTTTTGGTTTATCCCAATCCCCAGCGGGTTCGGGTAAGTCGTTGTTTAGCATGCCGGCTTTTAATCAGCCTGCACGCGTTGTTCGGAATGATGCAGGAGTTGCAGGGCCGCCGGCGAGTGGTTTGGCCGCGCTGGAGCAGCTTGACGAAACCTTTGCAGGGATTTCTGAAGAAGCAGCGGCTTCGGTGGTGAGTGTTTCAAACGGTACGGGCGGCAGCGGATCGGGCTTTGTTTATCGATCGGACGGATGGATTGTTACGAACGATCACGTGGTCGGTAATACAGACACGGTGATGGTCGCGCTTCCGGATGGTCGGACGCTGAAAGGGAAAGTGATTAAGAGTCAGGATCCTCAACTTGACCTTTCGGTGATTAAAGTTGATGCGAAAGATTTGGTGGCATTGCCGCTTGCAAATAGTGATCAAGTTCGTGTTGGGCAGTTTGCGATTGCGGTGGGCTCACCGTTTGGGCTTGACGATACGGTTACGATTGGTCACGTGAGTGCGCTGGGTCGGGGAAGTACGGTTCAGGATCAAGCCTCTCAGGTAAGCCGAGGCTATGCAGGTTTGATTCAGACAGATGCTTCGATCAATCCGGGGAACAGCGGTGGACCGCTGGTGAACATTCATGGCGAAGTGATCGGTGTGAATAGCACGATTGTTTCGACTACTCAAGCGAGTGCAGGAATTGGATTTGCGATTCCGAGCAACGTGGTTCGAGCGGTAGCGGACGAGCTGATTAAGGAAGGCAAATTTGATCGTGGTGTTCTCGGGGCATTTATTCGAGAATTGAAGCCTATTGAGAAGAAGGAGTACAACACTTCGGGCGGTGCCATGATCGATGATGTCGTTGAAGGGACTCCCGCCGGCGAGGCAGGACTGAAAGCGAAGGACATTATCACTTCGTTTAACGGTGAAAATGTGAAGTCTGAGCTAGCTTTGCGGATTATGCTTTATCAGGCATCACCCGGCAATGAAGTTTCGGTCTCGTTTTTGCGAGATGGTTCGACCAAGACGGCGAAACTGAAATTAGATGCACCTGAACCGCAACAATTGGCGCAGAACTTTATGCCGCAAGGGATGACTCCTCAATTTCCTTTTGGAAACATGGAACAGCCGGAATCGCCGATGATGCCGCAGGGCCCGGTTCAACTGGGCGTTGGTGTGCGCGAGTTGGATGAAACGAGCCGGAGCCAGTTTAAGTTGCCGGCAGATGCGGAAGGCTTGGTCATTACCACGGTTACCTCGGGTAGCTTTGCGGATCGGATGGGAGCGAAGCCGGGCGATATCTTGGCAGAGCTCAATGGTGAGACAGTTTCGAGCCGGGCAGACATTCAAGAAGTGTTGCAGTCGGTGAGCTGGGGCGACCAAGTGACGATCGTTTTGAATCGGTATGAGAATGGGAAGTTTTCACGAATTGCTCAGACTCGACGAATTCGATAAAAGACACTTTTAAACACTTGCGGTCAGAGCTGGGTGCTTCGGTGCTCAGCTCTTTTGACATTCGAGGCAGATGCCTGAGACTTCGACGCGGATTTTGGTTGTACGGAACCCTCTCGCATCGGCTTGTTCTTTGAGATCGTTAGTGGCACAGAGAGGAATGGGGAGCTCATTGACGTTTCCGCATTGATCGCAGACGAGGTGTTCGGTTTGTTGGTCGTTGCGGCACTCTGCCTCGCAGAGAAGATAGCCTTGCTGGCTGGGGATGTAGTGAACAATTCCGAGTTCTTGGAATGCGGCAAGGGTGCGATAGATGCTGACGATGTTGACGTCAACTTTTGCTTCGGTCATTTTGTCGTGAAGTTGATAAACACCTATTGGTCGACCAACGACTTTGAGAGCCTCAAGAATCTTGATTCTAGGCTGGGTGAGGCGTAGGCCAGATTCCTTGATTCGTTCAATAAAGTCGGTGTCCATAAGGTGAAAAACGCTTGTTCCGACCCTATTTTGACAGTTTTTCCCAAAATAGTACGAATTGGAGGCTAATTTTACGTTTGGGGCTTGCAGAGTAGGTTCAACCTAGTTCACACTAAGTTCACTTCAGCTTGAAGTTGGCGAATCAAATTCCGAATTGGTTCCGTCCTGAGGGAGACAAGCCACCTTTAATCTGGTTTGGAAGGCAGACATGCAATTCTACGATCTGAAAACTCGATCTCACGTCGACGTCCCGGAAGCAGACATCCGCAAGACCAAAATGACTCGCAAAACGAAAAATGGCGAGCAAGTTCGCTATGCGCTCAAAGCGACTTATAACGGGAATACCCTGTTTAAGTTTGTAAACGAAGCAACGTTTCAATCAATGAACGTTCCTGAAGTTTAAGAACAACTTTAACGCAACAACTGGGAAAGCTGGCTGTTCCAAGCGGAATAGCCAGTTTTGTTTTTAACAAATGAACAAACTATCTCTTTTTTACGTTTCGGCCTTCCATGGCAATCACGGGAGATCAGGCACGGACAGCGCACTTGTTGCGACGCTTTGGATTGGGGGCAAGCGAAGCGGAGGTCGACTTTTATTCGGCCGGTGGTTGGGAAAAAGCTGTTGATCGATTGCTGAAATATGAATCGGTGCCAGAACCGGTTGTTTATGATGATGAATTTTTGATGGATCCAGATGGTCGCATGATTCCGAATCCGAGATTGGCTCAGGTTGCTTGTTATTCTTGGCTGTTAACGACGACGCGACCTTTGCAGGCGCAGATGACTCTGTTTTGGCATGATCATTTTGCGACGAGTACGGAGAAGGTGAGCAATGGTCCGGCGATGTATCGGTATTGGCAAGTATTGCAAAACAATGCGACGGGTCGATTTTCGGATTTGCTTCTTGCGGTCAGTAAGAATCCGGCGATGCTTTATTGGCTTGATAACATTGAGAATTTGAAAGGGAGACCCAACGAGAATTTTGCCCGAGAAGTGATGGAACTCTTTACTTTGGGTGAGGGGAATTACTCCGAGAAGGACGTTTTGGAGGTGGCACGCGCGTTTACGGGTTGGAGTTATGCGGTGAGCATTAATGGTCGGACTCGACCGAATCGAGGGGAGATTCCCGTTCAGCGGCACGAATACTACTTTGATACCTTTAATCACGATTCGGGGCCGAAGTCGGTGATTGGTCAATCAGGGCCCTGGAATGGTGATGACGTGATCAAGATTCTATGTGAGTTGCCACGCACGGCTTATTATTTGACCGAAAAGGTCTGGAATTGGTTTGTTTACCCGGAGCCGAGCAAGGCGGTGATTGAGAAGCATGCCCGCGTCTTTGCGACAAGTGGGTTGGAGATCAAAGCTTTGTTGCGGTCGATTATGTTGGATGAAGAGATATTTAGTGATCGGGCGGAACGGAAAGCGATCAAGAATCCCGTTGCTTTTTGCGTACCGACCATGCGGCAGTTGGGCTTTGGCGCGGTGATGGTGACGGCGCTGGAAGGGTTTACTCATACAGATGCGGGTCGTGGTCGGGCGGCGATGCAGCTTGGTCGGATGGCGCAGATTTCAACGTCGGCAATGGGGATGGAGATTCTTACTCCGCCGGATGTGAGCGGTTGGCCGAGTATGACGCAGTGGATTACGACGAGTACGATGGTCGAGCGTATGAAATGGAGTGATTCGCTGTTTAGTGGTCAACGGGGGGCGAGTCAGCTATCGGTCGGGACGGTTGCTCCGGTTGGAGCGACGGCGACGAAGGTGGTTGAGAATTTGCTGAGTGTTTTGGATGCGACTTTGCCGGACACAAAGAAAGCGAATTTGGTGGCAGCAGCAACTGAGGAACTTGGGGGCAGACCGGTGAATCGAACGAATGGGACGGCGGTTGTCTCTAAGGTTGCGAGACTGCTTTTTAGCACGCCTGAGTTTCAATTCATGTAAACGAAATGAAGTGGATTGCGTCTCAATAGTTAGGACTTGGTGGGTTGGAGATTGGTGGACATGATGCAAGTTTTGAGAGAAGAGGAGAAGGTTCGGCATTTGTTGCGTCGCTTTGGATTGGGGGCGAGCGAAGCGGAGATGGACTTTTATGGGCGAGGGGGATATGCGAAGGCGGTTGACCGATTGCTGGCTTCGGACGAGAATGTGGAACCGTTTGAGCTGACGGAAGATTATTTAAAGAATAACGACGGGCAGGTTGTGGCTAATCCGAGGTTTGCGCAGAGTGTTTGGTATGCGGAGCAGCTTGTGACGAATCGGCCGCTGAGCTACAAAATGGCGATGTTTTGGCATGATCACTTTGCGACCAGTGCTCAAAAAGTGAGCAATGGGCCGACGATGTTGCGGCATATGCGTTTGTTGCGAGATGGGGGCTTGGGATATTTTCGAGATTTGCTTTTGGAGGTGAGTCGTGACCCGGCGATGCTTTATTGGCTTGATAACGAGAACAATGTGAAGGGGAAACCGAACGAGAATTTTGCTCGGGAGGTGATGGAGCTCTTTACTTTGGGTGAGGGGCATTATTCGGAGAAGGATATTCAGGAAGCGGCGCGGTGCTTCACGGGGTGGACTTATGGGATTCGGCGGGGGAATCGCCTGAATGTGGCTCGGAATCAGGTGCCGAACGTGAATAGCGAGTTTGTTTTTGATACCAAGAATCATGATGAGGGGTCGAAATCGATATTTGGGAATTCGGGTGAATGGATGGGTGAGGATATTGTGGGGATCTTGGTTGGTCAGCCGAGGACGGCATTTTATATCACCGAGAAGATTTGGAAATGGTTTGTGGAACCGAATCCGACGAAGGCGACAGTTGAGAAATTTGCCGAGGTTTTTAGGAAGAGTAACTTGAACATTCGCGAGCTTTTGCGGGCGATTATGCTTTCGGCGGAGTTTCAGTCGGACTCGGTGAGGCGGGTGGTGATCAAGAATCCTTACGAT
>Ga0075012_10000063_pt1 | contig 98699 bp, 87 predicted proteins | sample All_14_2_FD_71474 | JGI IMG/M metagenome (GOLD analysis project Ga0075012, IMG submission 71474) | Freshwater microbial communities in response to fracking from Pennsylvania, USA - Allegheny Zone_MetaG_DW_15 | ecosystem: Environmental > Aquatic > Deep subsurface > Groundwater > Drilled... | reverse complement strand
GCGCAAGCGCTTGCGCTAGACTTGTTTCAGCTAAGGCGGTGAAGGCGGGGAGTCCCGCCCCCCTTATCCCTTGGAATTACGGATCGCCGCGATGTTCGCGGCGTAATCCTTGGTCTTGAACACGGCGGACCCGGCGACCAGACAGGTGGCGCCGGCTTCCATCACCTTCCAGGCATTGTCGGCGGTGACGCCGCCGTCGACCTGGATGTCGATGGCGCGGCCCGCGATCATGCGTTTGATGCGGGCGATCTTCTCTAATTGGCTGTCGATAAAGCTTTGGCCACCGAAGCCGGGATTGACGCTCATCACCAGCACCATGTCGATGCTGTCGAGCACGTATTCGATGACGTTTTCCGGCGTATGCGGGTTAAGCGAGACACCGGCCTTCTTGCCCAGCGCCTTGATCGCCTGGACCGAGCGGTGCAGGTGCTTGTCGGCCTCGGCGTGGACGGTGATCAGATCGGCACCAGCCTTGGCGTAATCTTCCAGGTAAGGCTGGGCCGGGTCGATCATCAGATGGACATCGAAGACCTTCTTGGTCCACGGGCGGATGGCCTTGATCACCGGCGGGCCGAAGGTCAGGTTGGGGACGAAATGCCCGTCCATGACGTCGATGTGAATCCAGTCGCAGCCGGCTTCGTCGATGGCTTTGACCTCGGCGCCCAATTGGGCGAAATCGGCGGACAGGATGGACGGCGCGATCAGAACGGACATGGTTGTCTCCCTGTAGACAGAGTCAGGGCCGGGATTGGCGTTTCCCGGCCCTGTTTTTGGTTAGTTGACCTTGGGGTCCAGATCGCCCTTGGCGTAGCGGTTGGCCATGTCTTCCAGCGAGATCGGCTTGATCTTGGAGGCATTGCCGGCGGTGCCGAAGGCTTCGTAGCGGGCCTTGCAGATGCCCTTCATGCCGGCCATGGCCGGCTTCAGGTAATCGCGCGGATCGAACTTCTTGGGGTTCTCGGCCATGTACTTGCGGATCGAACCGGTGGCGGCCATGCGCAGATCGGTGTCGATATTGACCTTACGCACGCCGTGCTTGATGCCCTCGACGATCTCGGCCACCGGCACGCCATAGGTCTCGCCCAGATCACCGCCGTTTTCGTTGATGATCTTCAGCCAGTCCTGCGGCACCGAGGAGGAACCATGCATCACCAGATGGGTGTTGGGGATGCGGGCGTGGATTTCCTTGATGCGGCTGATGGCCAACACGTCACCGGTGGGCGGACGGGTGAACTTGTAGGCGCCGTGGCTGGTGCCGATGGCGATGGCCAGGGCGTCGACCTTGGTCAGCTTGACGAATTCGGCGGCTTCGTCGGGGTCGGTGAGCAGCTTGGAGTGATCCAGCTTGCCTTCGGCGCCGACACCGTCTTCCTCGCCGGCCATGCCGGTTTCAAGCGACCCCAGGCAGCCCAGCTCGCCCTCGACCGAGACGCCGCAGGCATGGGCGAGGTCGACCACCTTGCGGGTGACGGCGACGTTATAATCCCAATCCGACGGGGTCTTGCCGTCTTCCAGCAAGCTGCCGTCCATCATCACCGACGAGAAGGCCGACTGGATGGCGCGGATGTTCACCGCCGGGCTGGTGCCGTGATCCTGGTGCATACACACCGGGATATGCGGATAGGCTTCCGCCGCCGCCAGGATCAGGTGACGCAGGAAGGGCTCGCCGGCATATTTACGCGCGCCCGCCGAGGCCTGCAGGATGACCGGGCTGTCGGTTTCGGCAGCGGCCTCCATGATGGCCTTGACCTGCTCCATGTTGTTGACGTTGAACGCCGGGACGCCATAGCCGTGTTCGGCGGCGTGATCCAGGAGCTGGCGCATGGAAACGAGAGGCATTTCTTATTCTCCCTTATGAATTCTTTTACAGACGGGCCAGGGCCGCGTCCGCCACCGCATCCGCGGTAATGCCGAAATGAGCGTACAGCTTGTCTGCCGGAGCGGAAGCGCCGTAACCGGTCATGCCGATGACCGCGCCGTCCAGGCCGACATAGCGTTCCCAGCCAAAGGTGGTGAGCGCCTCGACGGCGACCCGCACGCATCCTTCACCCAGGACCTCAGCACGATACTCCTTTGACTGCCGATCGAACAGCTCCCAGCACGGCATGGACACCACGGCGGCCTGAACCCCCTTGGCCGCCAGCAATTTGCGGGCGTCCAGCGCCAGCGACACTTCCGAGCCGGTGGCCAGCAAGGTGACCTGGCGCTTGCCGTCCGCTTCCACCAGGACATAGGCGCCCTTGGCGGTCAGGTTGTCGCTGGTGTGGGTAGTGCGCAAGGTCGGCAGGTTCTGACGCGACAGGGCGAAGCAGCTGGGGCCCTTGTGGTTCAACAGCGCCACTTCATAGGCTTCCATGGTTTCCACCGCGTCGGCCGGGCGGAACACCAAGGTGTTGGGGGTGGCGCGGAGCGCAGCGATGGTTTCGATGGGCTGATGGGTGGGGCCGTCTTCGCCCAGGCCGATGGAATCGTGGGTCAGCACATAGAGAACCCGCTGTTCCATCAACGCCGACATGCGCAGCGCCGGCCACAGATAGTTGGCGAAAATCAGGAAGGTGCCGCCATAGGGGATGAAACCGCCATGCAGCGCCAGACCGTTCATCACCGCCGCCATGCCGTGTTCGCGGATGCCGTAATGGATGTAGCGGCCAGCATAGGCGCCGGCGGCGATGGACGGGGCGCAGGCCTTGGTGTTGGTCAGGTTGGAATGGGTCAGATCGGCAGAGCCGCCGATCATTTCCGGGATGGCGGCGGTCAGCACCTCCAGCGCGTCCTGGCTGGCCTTGCGGGTCGCCACCTTCGGCTGTTCGGCGGAAATCTTGGCCTTGAAGGCGTCGACGGCAGCCTGCCAGCCATCGGGCAGACGGCCTTCCTGGGTGCGGCTGAACTCGGCCTTGACCGCGGCGGCCAGGGCGCCCAGACGGCCTTCCCAGGCCTGGCGCTCGACCGCGCCACGGCTGCCGGCGGCACGCCAGGCGGCCAGCACGTGATCGGGGATGACGAAGGGCTCATAGGGCCAGTTGGCGGCATCGCGGGCGGCCTTGATCTCGTCGGCGCCCAAGGGGGCGCCGTGGACCTTTTCCGAACCACACTTGTTGGGGGCGCCCTTGCCGATGATGGTGCGACAGGCGATCAGGGTCGGCTTGTCCGAGTTGCGCGCCGCCGCGATGGCGCTGGCGATCTGTTCCGGGTCATGGCCGTCGATCTTGGCGGTGGCCCAGCCGGCGGCGGCGAAGCGGGCGCATTGGTCGTCCGAGGTGGACAGCGCGGTGTCGCCATCGATGCAGATGTGGTTGTCGTCCCACAGCACGATCATCTTGTTAAGCTTCAGGTGGCCGGCCAGGGTGATGGCTTCCTGGCTGATGCCTTCCATCAGACAGCCGTCACCGGCGATGACATAGGTGTAGTGGTTGGCGATGCCGGCGCCATAACGGGCGGCCTGCATGGCCTCGGCCAGGGCGAAACCGACGGCGTTGGTGATGCCCTGACCCAGGGGGCCGGTGGTGGTGTCGGCATTGCTGACATGGCCGAATTCCGGGTGGCCGGCGGTGCGGTAGCCGAGCTGGCGGAAGTTCTTGATCTGCTCGATGTCCAGGTCATCGTAACCGGTCAGATACCCCAGCGAATACAGCAGCATGGAGCCATGGCCGGCGGAGAGGACGAAGCGGTCGCGGTCGGCCCATTTGGGCGATTTGGCGTCGAACTTCATGAAACGGGTGAACAAAACGGTGGCCACGTCGGCCATGCCCATGGGCATGCCGGGATGGCCGGACTTGGCCTTTTCGATGGCATCCATGGACAGGAAACGGATGGCGTTGGCCATCTCGGCATGGGTGGCGGTATTGGGCACGGATGCAGTCATCGTTTCGTCCTTGGGATGGGTTAACGGGTGCCGGTCAAGCCCTGGGCGGCTTTGACCAGATGGTAGGTAATCAACAATTGCGACAGGGCCAGGGTGTGGCTGGTGGCGGTCTGGCCGGCCCGGTCGGTGAAGCGGCCTAAGGGGGCACGCAAATGGCTGGCCTCGGGGATCAGGCTCCACAACAGATCTTCCACCGCCTTGGCCCGACGGCCATCGATGCGACCGGAAATGTCCAACACATCCACCGGCTTGCCGTCGCTGTCCCGCGCCAGGGCCAGATGGAAACCGCCCTTGCCGCCGGCATCCAGCACCGGCCCCAGATCGGGATGGGCCAGGGTCGGGCGCAGCAAGTGGCGGGCGTTCAACAGGGAATCGGCCCCGTCGGAGATGTCGCCGGGAGTGTCGGAGGACGGGGCGAAGCGGACGACGATGTCGGCGAAGCTGCGTTGCGGTTGCACATGGGCCAAGGAATCGGCCTCGCGGCGGTCCAGCGACAAGCGCACATCCTGGGGCGAATAGCCGCGCTCGGCGCAGTCGCGCGCCTGTTTCCAGCGGGTGCGCAAATCCTCGTCCGGCTCGACGAAGACCTTGACGTCGTAACAATCGCGCAAAATCCGGCTGTGATAGGCCAGCAAGCCCTCGACGATGACGAAGGGCTTGGGCTCCAGCCGGGTCGGCGGGCACAAGGTGCCGTCCTTGTGATTGTAGACTGGCTTCAGGATGGGGTGGCCCCGGCGCAGCAGGCACAGATGCTGCTCCAGGATATCCACGTGGTTGCCCTCGGGGTCCAGCGCGGTGATGCCGATACGGCGGCGTTCGGCGCGGGAATGGCGGTGATAATCGTCGGCTTGCAGCACCGCGACCCGGTCTTGCCCCAAGATGGCGGCGATGCCCCCGGCCAGGGTGCTTTTGCCGGCAGCCGAATCGCCGACCACGCCAAGGATGATGGGCTGATTGTCGGGGCGCAGAAACGGCATCGGCCTTAGCCCTCCGCCCGGTGCCAGGTGGTCAGCATCTGCCGGGGATTGGCGTCGCCGCCGACCAACAGGCTATGGGTCCGTTCCAGACCATCGCGGCGCTCGATTCCGTCCAGCAGCAGGCCCGAGGCGATACCGGTGGCGCAGAACACCACATTGTCGCTGCGCACCAACTGGTCCAGTCCCATCCAGGTGCGGGTATCCAGCCCGGCTTCATCGACGGCGCGGCGTTCGGTGGTCAGTTGCGGATCAAGCCGGGCCAGGAAGGTGCCGCCCATCACCTTGGCGGCACAGGCGGCCAACAGGCCCTCGGCGGCACCGCCGGTGCCCATCAGCGCGTCGATGCCGGAACCGGGCAGGGCCGCCAGGATGGCCCCGGCCACATCGCCGGCGGGATAAAGCGCGACGCGGGCGCCAGCGGCCTGGATGGCTTCGACCAGGTTGCGGTGGCGGGGCTTTTCCAGCACATAGACGGTGAGCTGGCTTATGGGTTTGTCCAGGCAGCGGGCCAGGGCGGTCAGGCGCTCGGCCACCGGGGCGGTGGGGTCCAGATGACCGGCGGCTTGGGGCGGGGCCACCAGCTTTTCCATGTAAAAGGCGGGGCCGGGATCGAACAGGCTGCCGATGGGGGCCAGGGCCAGACAGGCCATGGCGTTGGTCAGGCCCTTGGTCAGGCAGGCGGCGCCTTCGGTCGGGTCCATGACCAGATCCCATTGATCCAGGCGGGCCGGGTCGCCCAGACGGACGGTGGAGCCAGCGATGATTCGGGCCTGGATGCCCTGGTGGATCAGTTCGGCTTCCATGGCCAGTCGGGCGGAATCGTCGCCGGGGCCGCGCTCGGGCCGGGTGAGGCGGATGAATGCCGCGCGCGCAGCCGCCTCGCTCGCCTTGCGCAGTTCATAGGCGCAAAGCGACAGGCCTTGGCGGACGTCGCGCAACTGGGTCATCCCTTCAGCTCCCTCCCACGAAGATGCTCTTTTTTCCCTATCCTGGCGGGTTGGGGCCGATGACGGAACACCCGCCGGGATATGGCGAAAATATCTTGTGGAGGGGCGGAACCCTGCCCGAGCGGGGAGGGAGAGTCAATGTTGCAATGCGAGGAAAATATGCCGGGTGGTTACTTCCCACCCGGAAGCATGCGGGTCAGCACATCGTCCTTGAGCAAGACGTGGTGGCGTAGGGCCGCCAGCACGTGGCCGATGACGATGGCCGCCAAAATCCAGGCCAACAGGCCGTGGCCGTCCTCGGCCAGATCGTGCAACCCTTCATCTTTGGCCATCAAGGCCGGCAGAACCTGGAAACCGAACACAGTGAGCGCCCGCCCACCGGTTTCGACGATGGCGATGCCGCTCAACGGCAGGGCGACCATCAGCACATAAAGCCCCACATGGGCGGCTCCGGCCATCAGCCGTTCCAGCCCGACCATGGCTTGGGGCAGTTCCGGTACCGGCTTGGTCAGGCGCCACCCCAGGCGGAGGACGGTCAGGCCCAGGACTAGGGCGCCAATGCTGGCGTGCAGAGCCTTCATCTCGTTACGGAAGTCGCCCTTGGGCAATTCCTCCAAGATCAATCCCAGGCTCCACAGGCCGATAATGACCAGGGCCATCAACCAGTGCAGGGACATGGCGACAGCATCGTAACGGGTGGGGGATGGCATGGCGAGCTCCGGTGTTGCAAAAGGAAACGGCGGGCATCATTGCCCGCCGTGCCTGAATGCAGCCTGAACGGAGCTTAGCGGCCTTCGCGCCCCTTCAAATAGAAGGCTACCGCCTGGGCGCGGTTGCCCACGCCAAGCTTGTCGTACAGATTTTTCAGGTGAAACTTCACCGTGTTGAGCGAAATGTCCAACTGGGTGGCCATTTGTTGATTGGTCAGGCCGCCGGCCAGGGCGGCCAGCAATTCCCGCTCGCGCGGGGTCAGGCCGGCAAGCGGGTCGGACGCCAAGCTGGAAACGTCGATGAACGGGAACACCATGCGACCAGAGGCCACCGCCAGGATGGTATCGAGCAATTGCTCGGGTGTTTCCCGCTTCGAGCAAAAGCCGGCGGCGCCCAGGGTCATGGCCTGACGCGGCACGTCGGGGTTGGGGCTGCCGGTATAGACGATCAGCCGAGGCGCGTCGGCGCGGTTGCGCAATGCCTGCAACACCGCCCGGCCATCCATGTACGGCATTTCCCAGCCGATGATGCCGACATCGAAGGGAATGCGTTCTACCGCCTCCATGAAGCGCTCGCCATCATCGGTGACGGCGGTCAGGTTGAAGCGGTCGTCGCCGGCGAAAATCTTCACCAGGCTGCTTTGCAGCAACGGGTTCTTTTCGGCGATGACGATATCGATCGGGCGGCTTTGCTGGACGGCCATGTTTTGGTTCCTTGCCCGGCTTCAGCCCCTAATGGCCATGACGGGATGGGGGGCATTATAAGCACACATGGCCATGATGCAAGGAAAAGAGTAGGTTTTGACCTACCCGATTTTTTTGACAATTCGCAACCCACCCGGAAGGATTGGTTGTGATTACAAGGATGCTGGGCGGGCCAGCAAAACCGCCAGTTCCGCCGCCGGAACCGGTGGGGCCAGGACATAGCCCTGGATTTCGTCGCAGCCGAGGCGGCGCAGGATTTCCACCTGCTCGGCGGTTTCCACCCCTTCGGCGATGATGCGCCGGCCCAGGGCATGGCCCATGGAAATGATGGCGCGGACGATTTCCAGCGATCCCTGGTCGCCGGCGATATCGGCGATGAAGGATTGATCGATCTTGACCGAATCCACGGGAAAGCGGCGGATCACCGACAGCGACGAGGTTCCGGTGCCGAAATCGTCCATGGACAAGGTGATGCCCATGTCGACCAGTTGACGCAAGATGGCGACGGCGGTATCGCTGTCGCGCGTGACCATGCCTTCGGTGATCTCGAATTCCAGGGCACAAGCCGGCAGGGCAGCGCGATCAAGCGCGGCTTGCACCAAGGCGACGAAGCCCGGCGCCCGCAACTGGCGGACCGACAGGTTGATGGCGATGCGCGGCGTTGCCTTACCCTGGTCCAGCCATTCGCGGTATTGCCGGCAGGCGGCGTCGATGGCCCATTCGCCAACGCGGCCCATCAGCCCCGATTCCTCCATCACTGGAATGAACTTGGCCGGCGACACCCGGCCCAACTCGGCGGCATTCCAGCGCAACAACGCCTCGACCCCGGTGAAGGTGCCCAAGGCCAGATCCAGCTTGGGCTGGAAGGCCAGGGTCATTTCATTTCGTTCCAGCGCCTGCGACAGACCGGTCTTGATGGCCAGACGCTCTTCCACCGCCGCGTTCATGTCCGAGGTGAAGAACTGAAAATTGGCCTTGCCGTGATCCTTGGCCCGATACATGGCGGCGTCGGCGTTCTTCAGCATGGTCATGGCATCGGAGGCGTCATCGGGAAAGACGGTGATGCCGATGGAGCCCGAGACAAAGGCCTCGCGCCCGGCCAGATCGAAGGGCTTGGTCAGGATGTCGAGGATGCGTCCGGCGACGGCGGGCGCATTCTGGTAGGTGCCCAGATTGGGCATCAGCACGGTGAATTCATCGCCACCCAACCGCGCCACCGTATCGCCCGAGCGGATGCAGGCGGAAAGCCGCCGTCCGGTTTCCTCCAGCAGCAGATCGCCCATGTCGTGGCCCAGCGTGTCGTTGACCAGTTTGAAGCCGTCAAGGTCGATGAACATCAGGCCAACCATCTGGCCGTTGCGTTCGGCCTGATGCACCGCCTGGCCCAGGCGGTCCATGAACAAGGCGCGGTTGGGCAGGCCGGTCAGGGCGTCGAAACTGGCTTGGCGGCTGAGGTCGCGGGCGCGTTCCTCCAACCGGGTGACGGCGCGCACCAAGGTGTCCCAGGCGGGCATGCGCCCGGTGAGGTCGCGCAGCATCACCCCATAAAGGCCGCCGCCCAGCGGCAACACCCGCATCAGCACCGCCATGGTGCCGCCATCGGGGCGGGCCAGAATCATCGGCACGCCGGCAGGGTCGTCGCTCAATCCCTCGGGGCCGTTGCTCAAATGGTGGCGATGGTCGGGGTGCAGCAGATGGCTGAACGTGGTGCCGGTCAGGTTGCGACCGCTGCTGCCCAGTTGTTCGGCGCCGGTTTCATTGATCCAGACGATGGTGTCGCCCTGGCACAGACACAGAACGTCATCGACCAGTTCCAGCAATGGAAGCGGTGAAGGTGGTTCGGCGGTCGGGGATAGGGGGTGGGTGACCATGACATCCAAGATGCATCGCTGAGTCCACAATCCTAGACTAAAGGATCAGGTCATTAAAGCGTCTTGGTTGAGAATGGCGGTCCGTGCGCGTGGCGTCAGGGGCCTAGTTGAACAGGAAGCCGGAGGCGGTGCCGCGCGGGCCGAACGAAGCCTTGGCAACGGCGATGGCGCTGCCCAGGTTGTCGTTGACCTCGATCGAGGCCGAAATCGGGGCTACCGGAGCGGCGGCGACAGCGACCGGCTGCTTGGCGGCAGCGATCACGGGCTCGGCCTGGGTCGGCTTAACTGCGGCAACGGCGACGGGCTCAGCCTTGGCCGGAGCGGGCTCGGCCTGGGTCGGCTTAACTTCGGCAACGGCGACGGGCTCGGCCTTGGCCGGAGCGGGTTCGGCCTGGGTCGGCTTAACCGCGGCAACGGCAACGGGCTCAGCCTTGGCCGCAATGGGTTCGACCGGAGGGGCGGTAACCTTGGCACTTTCCAGCTTTTCCGGCTGAGCCTTGGCAACCGGGGCCGATTCGGTGGTTTCATCGACTTCGACTTCGCTGTCCTCGAACAGCGCGGTTTCCAGCGCAATATCCTTGCCCATGGCGGTGATGGCCAGGTTTTCGCGCTTCAGGGCGATCTTCTGCACCCCGCCCTTGGCCGGATTGGCCCGGCGGCTGGGGTTGTAGACGAAACCATCGGCGCGATAGACCTTGCTGCCAAAGCTGCTGCTGGGTTCGTACCAGACGCGCACCTTGGACCAGTCATTCCGGTCCGACACGTCGAGAACCGGCACCAGCTTGGTGATGGCGCCGCGTCCGGCGCTGCGCACCGGTGCCCAATTGGCGTGATCGACCAGGATCATGCGGCTGTTGACGACCTTGCTGACCACCGAGACATGACCATAGCGCATGGAACCCTGGCGGCTGAACACCATGACGGCGTCTACCTGCGGGGTGCGACCACGATCATAGCGGCCAGCAGCGGCGCTCCACCACTTCCAGGCGTCGCCTTGCAAATCGATACCGGAAATCTGGCGGGCATAGGGAACGCATTGCAGGGCTTGGGCGGGAATGGAAAGGGTGGACAGCACGACGGCGGTCACAAGCGCCAGCAAGCCTTTCCGCATTCTTCCCTCTCCCCGATCCAAAGCTCTTACCTGTTTTCGTTCCGCAAGGACTGCGGTTTTAACATGCCAGCCATGTGTCTGACCTTATGAGCTGTGCCGATTGTGTCCATTTGAAAAGCCGATGGCAACCCTTTTGAGTCGTTTTTTATGGAAATTCCATTCTTTCGGCGGAGCACAATGTGGCGGCGGAAGCGATGCGCACAGGCTTTGGCGGGTTGGGGCTTTCGGACCGGCGCCGGTTGCGGCTATGATCCGGGCCCGCGCCCGCGTCGGGTGACGGTACGTGCGCCTGGGGGGGCGACGACAGACAAGGAAAGGGCGGTTCAGTGGGTCGATTGCTAGCGGCATGCATCCTGGCGGCAAGTGCGTTCGCCTCGTTTTCCGCCCAGGCCCAAGCGCCGGCCCCATCGATCACAGTGCCCAATCCAGCGCCGTCTGCGGCCCCAACTCCGGTTTCACGGCCATTGCTGATCGGTTCCGGCGAGGTTACCGGTTTTTATTATCCCGCCGCCGGGGCGCTGTGCCGGGTGCTGAACAAGGAGGCCGGCGGCGCGCCGGCCTGCGCGGTTTTGCCGTCGTCGGGCTCGGCTGCCAATCTGAAGGCCTTGCGCGCCGGTGCCGTGGATATGGCCTTGGTCCAGGCCCAGGCGGCCCAGGCGGCGCAGGCCGGGGGCGGGCCGTTCAAGGAGGCGGGGGCTTTTTCCGAATTGCGCGCGGTCATGAGCCTGCACGGCGAATCGGTGCTGGTGCTGGCGCGCCAGGGCGCAGGCATCGAAAATATATCCGATCTCAAAGGCAAGCGCGTCAATCTGGGCCGGCCCGGCTCGTTCCAGCGGGCCATGGCCGAGGCGGTGCTGGAAGCCGTCGGCCTGTCCGAGGGCGATTTGGCCCCGGCGGTGGAGCTGGAATTGTCCGAGCAATCGCCGGAGCTGTGCGAGGGCAATGTGGATGCCGCCTTCTATGCCGGTGTTCACCCCATGCCCGAGGCGGAAATGGCCGTCAACGAATGCGACGCCCAGCCGGTGGCGATCAAGGCCAAGACCTTGGACGCTTATGTGAAGGCCCATAACTGGATCACCCGGTCCAGTATCCGCAAAGGCGCTTATGACGGCTTGAAGGATGATGTCGCCAGCCTGCAGGTGCGCGCCCTGCTGGTCGCCACCACGCGGACCGATGCCGATACGGTGCAGCGCTGGCTCAAGGCGTTCCATGGCAATTTCAGCGCGCTGACCCATCTGCACCCGGTGCTGCGCGGCCTGGGCAAGGGTGAAACCGCCAAGGACGGCATTTCCATTCCCCTGCATGATGGTGCCGACAAGTTTTATGGTGAGACGGGGTTGAAGTGACCGGGGCGCTGACCGTCCTTGAGGACAGTCTGCGCCGAGACGGCTTGTCGCCGCTGGATCTGCTGGGCGACGGGGCGGGGGCAGTTCCCTTCGCCCATTATCCCGATGGCGATCTTTACGACCGGGTGACGCGGTCGCAGGCTTATTTCCATGTTCATGCCGCCGGTATGGCCGGGCATTTTCATCTGTTCCTGCGTCCCGGCGGCATGCCGCCGGGTATGGTCGCCCTGGCCGGACCGACCGACGCCCCTGCTCATCTGGGGGCGATCGCGTTGGACGAACAAGGCTGGCCGGTGGCGGTGTTTGCCACCAACCGGTGGGTGACCGGTGAGGCCTGGTATGGGGGGGCCGACATCATCCGCATGCTGCCGTGCTTCCGTCTGGACCTGCCGGCCCCTTTTGCCCGCCTGGGGCAATGGTTGACCGCTTTCGTCGCCACCCATGGCGACGTTCTGGCCCGGTTGGCATTGCTGCGGGAGCGGGAACTGGGTGATGGCGGCATGGACGACGAAAGCCTGGAGGTTCTGGCCCGTCTGTCCCTGGTATGAAAAACGCCGCCGCCCGGTGGGGCGGCGGCGCAGGCTTTCAAAGCATATCCGCAGGGTGCGGATTACTTCTTCAGACCCTTGACGTAAGCCACGACGGCCTTCAGGTCGTCGGGGTTCTTGATGCCGGCGAACACCATCTTGTTGCCCGGGATGGTGCCCTTGGGGTCGGCCAGGTACTTGGTCAGGTTGGCTTCGTCCCAGGTCAGACCCGAGGCCTTGTGGGCGTCGGAATACTTGAATTCCGGATAGTTGGTGCCAGCCTTGGTGCCGAACACGCCGGCGAGGGAGGGGCCGACGCCATGCTTGCCGGCTTCCACCTTGTGGCAGGCCTTGCAGGCATTGAAGCCCTTGGGGGCTTCCTGGGCGTTGGCGGCGACGGGGGCCAGCAGCAAAGCGGCAACGGCCAGACCGAGCATCTTCTTCATCATCATCTCCCAATTGCTTGTTCAGCGAGTTATGAACCTAACGCCATATCCTAAGGCAGAGGCCCGGTCCGGCTTGAAGGCCGATCCAGTAATCAGGGTAGAAAAACTTCTTGGCGGAAATTAGGCATTTCGCGTCGGCTAAAATGGCGCGCGGCCTTGGCGAATATCTGGTTCCTCCCTGAGACCCATCCTTGGGTGCGTCGGGCGCGCATTATCATTCACATTGATGCGAACTTCAACCGCTTGCGGTTCCTTCTTGGGCGGGAAAAGGCTAATAAATTCGCATGATCAGCCTGCCCATCGATTCCGTCCTGCCTGAAATCGTCCGTGCCCTGAACGGCGCCCCCGGATTGGTGCTGCAAGCACCGCCCGGTGCCGGCAAGACCACCCGCGTGCCGCTGGCGCTTTTGTCCCAGCCCTGGCTGGCCGGTCTGCGCATCATCATGCTGGAGCCGCGCCGGCTGGCGGCGCGGGCCGCCGCCGCCCGCATGGCCGAATCCCTGGGCGAGGCCGTGGGCGAGACGGTGGGCTATCGCATCCGTCTGGACAGCAAGGTCAGCAATGCCACCCGTATCGAGGTGGTGACCGAAGGCATCCTGACCCGCATGTTGCAGGACGATCCGTCCCTGCCCGGCGTGGGGCTGGTGATCTTCGACGAATTCCATGAACGTTCACTCAACGCCGATCTCGGGCTGGCCCTGTGTCTGGAAAGCCAGGGTGCCTTGCGTGACGATCTCAAGCTTTTGGTGATGTCGGCCACCTTGGACGGTGCTCCGGTGGCGGCGTTGATGGGCAATGTGCCGCTGGTCACCAGTGAGGGCCGCGCCCATGCGGTGGAAACCCGTTTCCTCACCCGGCCCGAGCCGCGCCGCTTCGTCGAGTCCATGGCCGCCGCCATCCGTCAGGCCTTGGCCCAATCCGAAGGCGACGTTCTCGCCTTTCTGCCCGGCTCGGGGGAAATCCGCCGGGTGTTGGCGGCGCTGGGGGACTGCGCCGCCCAGGTGTTGCCGCTTTACGGCGATCTGTCCCAGGCCGACCAGGATCGCGCTATCCGTCCGTTGCCCGACGGTCGGCGCAAGGTGGTGCTGGCCACCTCGATTGCCGAAACCTCGTTGACCATCGACGGCGTGCGGGTGGTGGTGGATGGCGGCCAGATGCGGCTGCCGCGTTTCGACCCCAGTTCGGGCATGACCCGGCTGGTCACCGTGGCGGTCAGCCGCGCCTCCGCCGATCAGCGCCGGGGTCGTGCCGGGCGACAGGCGCCGGGGATGTGCTGGCGGCTGTGGTCGGAAGCCGAGGACCGGGCGCTGGCGGGCTTTTCGCCGCCGGAAATCCAGGATGCCGACTTGGCCCCCCTGGCCTTGGACTTGGCGCAATGGGGTATCCGCGACGCCAACCAACTGGCCTGGCTGGATCCGCCGCCCGCCGCCGCCCTGACCCAGGCGCGCGAATTGTTGACCGAGTTGGGGGCGTTGGACCAAGACGGTGGCCTGACCGCCCATGGCCGGGCCATGAACCGGCTGTCCATGCATCCGCGTCTGGCCCATATGGTGCTGCGGGCTCGGGATATGGGCGTCGCCGGTCTGGCCTGCGACATCGCCGCCCTGTTGTCGGAACGTGACGTGTTGCGGGCCGAACGCGGCGGCCGCGACGGTGACATCCGCCTGCGTCTGGATGCCCTGCGCGGCGGCGATGGTCTGGACCCGCGCCATGGCCAGGGTGTCGATCGCGGTGCCTTGGCCCGCGCCCGCCAATCGGCCAAGGACTGGCGCCGCCGCCTGGGATTGAGGATGGGCGAGCAGGACGGCGACGCCAGGGAGTGCGGCGTGCTGTTGGCCTTCGCTTATCCCGACCGCATCGCCAAGCGCCGTCCGGGCGGCGAGCCGCGCTACGCCCTGTCGGGCGGACGCGGCGCCTTTTTCCAGGATCATGAACCGCTGGCGGCGCAAGACTGGCTGGTGGCGGTGGAACTGGACGGCGACAAACGCGAGGCCCGCATTTTTTTGGCCGCCGCCCTGACCCGTGCCGACATCGACGCGCATTTCGCCGAGTCCATCCGGATCGAAGACAAGGTGGGCTGGGATCGCCGGGACGAGGTGGTTACCGCCGCCCGTCGCACCTGCCTGTTCGCGCTGACCTTAGAGGAACGGCGGCTGGACAAGGTGGCGCCCGATGCCCTGGCCGCCGCCATGGCCGAAGGGGTGCGGCAGATGGGGCTGGCCTGTCTGCCGTGGACCGACGAGTTGCAGAAATTCCGCCGCCGGCTGGCTTTCCTGCGTCGGCACGATGCCGAGGGCGGCTGGCCCGATCTGTCCGATCAGGCACTGCTCGACACGCTGGACCAGTGGTTGCTGCCTTATCTGACCGGCATCACCCGCCGCGCCCATCTGCAAAAGCTGGATTTGAACGCGGCCCTGCGCGGGTTGCTCGACTGGCAGGCGGGCAAGCGCCTGGACGAGATGGCCCCCACCCATATTTCGGTGCCGTCGGGGTCGCGGGTACCCATCGATTACGACGGCGATGAACCGGTGCTGGCGGTGCGCTTGCAGGAAATGTTCGGCTGCGCCGAGACGCCGCGCATCGCCGGTGACCGGGTGCCGGTCTTGATGCACTTGCTGAGCCCGGCCCGGCGTCCGGTGCAGGTGACCCGCGATCTGGCCAGTTTCTGGGCCAACGCCTATCACGCGGTGAAGGCCGATCTGAAAGGCCAGTACCCCAAGCATTGGTGGCCCGACGATCCCATGCAGGCGGAACCCACCGCCAGGGCCAAGCCGCGGCGTTAGGTGGGGCATTTGAGGGCAGAGGAAGGGGGCGGCGTCATTGGCCAAAGACGCCGCCCTCCCTTCTGCGCCGCTCACTTGATATCGTATTTGGCGAGGATTTTCCCGATATCGCCGTTTTCCTTGCCCTTGGCAATGATCCCATTGATTTCGGCGACGGTCTCTGGACTGACCTTCTTCGAGAACATGATGTATTGGGGGGTGACGACAAGGCTGGAGGCCAACGAGAAGTCCAGGTCGGCGACTTTGAGCTGGCCGGCGAACTGAGGCTTCTTCATGACGAAGGGGGTGTTGACATTGTTGTAGATGGCGACCCGGCCCCGCTCGGCGACCAGCTTCTCAAGCGCCTGCTCAATGTTGTTGGCGGCATCGTCGACCACAAGGCCGGGCACGCTTTTCAAGGCGGTTGTCACCGAAGCCGAACGGACGCCCAGGACCACGCCGCGATCACCGAGATCGACGAAATCCTTAAGGGTCTTGAATGTCGTGGTGTCGTTTTTCCGAACAACCGCCATTGTCGATTGTTCAAACAGACTTTCACCAATCACATAATTCTGCGCACGGGCCGGTGTTTTTCCAATTCCGAGAATAATGTCGATGTCGCCGGCCAGCAGGTTATTTTCCGCCCGCGCCAGCGGAGTAATCTCGTCACGATAGGTTATCTTGCGGCTGGCCTTTGAGGAGATGTACTGGAGGAGCTCGATCCCCAGTCCCTTTACCTTGATTCCCTCCATGTAATAACGCGGCTCGGCGTCAAAACATTCGGCGATCAGGGCGGGGTTAGTTTCCGCCCGCGCCGCGGTGGCGTGAAGCACCAATGAGATGCAAGCCACAACAAAGAAACGAATCATTGCTCATCTCCCTCTAATACCATGTCCCGCCGATCGGAACCGATCAGCGGCGCCCTCAAACGGCGGGCGGGTTGCTCCGCCCCCCTTGTCTCCCGCGGCATAAGCCGCGCGGCCCGCTGCGGACAATGTCCGCCTTCGGCAGAGGGGCCTAACCAAGTCTCGATGAGTCGAGTTCATCGGGACTTGGTATAATACTAATACCGCCCGACCGATGGTCTGCATGCCGATCAGATTACATCGACTCGAGCAAGGAACCCCCGGACCTCGCGATTGAGTTCGGGCGTCGTCGCGGATAATTGCCGGGCGTCGTCCAGCACCGTGCCGGCGGCCTCGTCGACGTTGCGGGCGATCTCGCGGGTGGCCGCCTGTTGTTCTTCCACGGCCGAGGCAATGGTGGTGTTGACCGTGCTGATATCGGCAATGGTACGGCCGATATCCTCGATCGTCGCCACCGCCTGACGGGTCGCCAACTGCACGGCGGCGACCTGCTCGTTTCGCAGTTGTTCGACGGCGGGGTCGCGTTGGCAGGCCGTCAAGACCGCATCGATCTGCGGCCCGTAGACGTTCCACAAGGGGACGATAAGGCTGTCGGTCTGCATGGAGACCAGCAATCGGCCCCGTTGCTCGACCAGGGCAAGCCGCTCGTCGGCGTTGTTGCGCACCATGGCCACACCGGTGACCGTGAAGATCACGGCCAGAAGCAGGGCCATGGACACAGCAAACCTGGCCTTCAAGCTGCGGCGGATGTCAAATCGAGAACCCAGCATGGCTACCCCCATCCCGTGAGCAGCGACCATACCGCATGTAGTGGTAGAGTATACTATGGAAGGGAGGAGGGCGTTTATTGTCTATTGGCGTCTATCTACGTCTTTTTCACGTCCCGTCGGCGGTGGCGACGTGCCAACCTCGCGTCCATGCGAATCCGGCACTCATGCCCCCACAGGAGAAAGGGTCTACCGGTTCTTTTCCATCAAGTTCCATTTGCAGCCGCGTGTCGTTTGCGGCTTCCGATGACCCGCGTCGCGGTCAGGATGATAAACACGACGATGGCCCCGGCATTGAGCAGGCCGCCCCATTGCCGCGACAACGGCAGGTCCATCAGATCGCCGGCCAGACGCAGGGTCAACGACAGATGCAGCACGGCCAAAGGCGCGTAGAACATCGGATGGTACGGCAGCCGCAGGCCCAGCACCGCCGGCAGGATGACCGGGGCATGGCCGAACACCATGGAAAAGACGAAGCCGACGAACAAGGCATGCAGGGCCGCGTCATAGGCGGGGCCGGCCAGACCGTCATCCAGGGCCGGCATCAACAGGCCGGAAACGGCCAGCCAGACATAGCCCGACAGCAGGCAAACGGCGACATAGCGGGTCAGGCCGGACTGACGGATGGTGCGCCGCGCGATATCGTTCCACAGGCTCCAGGCCACCAGCAGCAGCAGGCCGATACCGAACACCGTCCAGGCCGGCCCGGCGGCGATGACGCTTTGCGCCGCGCCGACGCCGATCAGCAGCAAGGGCACGGCCAGACTGGGCTGACGCCATGGGCTGGGTGGCAGAAAGCGCGACAGTTCCAACCGTTCGCCGGCGATGGTCAACACCAGGAAGGCGGCCCACAACGCCACCACCTCGGCGACCGAGGCGCCGGTCAGCCATAAAGCGTTGCCCAAGGCCCAGCACAGGGCGCCCAGGGCCATCAGTCGGGTGAAGGCCTCGGGCTGGCGGCGCGACACCTGCACGGCCATGGCCAGAAACAGCAGGCTGCCCATGGTCAGCAGCGCCGCCCCTTGCACGGTCCAGCCGGCCAGCAGGGCGATGCCGCCGGCGGCGGTGGCGGCGGGGGCGGCGAAGCCCCAGGACCGGTTGAGGGCGACGGCCCGTTCCAGGCCGATGACGGTGCCGAAAAAGCCGCACACCATCAGCGGCCCGTGGATGTCGGCCCAGGCCAGCGACGGCAGGTTCCAGCCCAGCCGCGCCAGTCCGGCGGCAAGACCGGTCAGCAGCGATACCGCGCCGAGCATCAGGAAGGGCAGGCGCGGCATGGTCACGACCATCCCAATTGGTCTTTGGCCGCCGCACTCATGCGTGCCGGTTCCCACAGCGGGGTTTCCAGGATGTCGACACGGGCACCGGGGATCAGGCGGCGTGCTTCGTCGCGCAGATAGCCCGATTGCGGGCAGGCCGGGGTGGTCATGATCAGCGCGATGCTGATCTGGCCATCCTCTTCATGCACCGATTGCACCAGACCCAGATCGACGATGTTGATGCCGACGTCGGGGTCGATGATCTGCTTCAGCGTTTCAAGGGTCGGGGACATGGCTGCGAACCGAAATCGTTCCAGGGATGTGCTCAGGCTATCCCTGTGGCCATGTCCCGCCCTTGAGGGTGGTCAAGCGCTTACTTGAGAAAGGCGATGATCGCCTTGTTGACCCGGGCCGGCTGGGTCAATTGCGGGAAGTGATCGACGTCGCTCCATACCTCCAGCTTGGCCTTGGGGTAATTGACGGCCAGCCACTCCTTGACCCCCATTTGCGACACGGCGGCATAAAGCCCCAGCACCGGGATGTCGTATGTGGCCGGTGCCCAGACCGCGGCATCGGCGAAATGCTCGAAGGTGCTGACCGCCACGTGCTGGTCGACGGCGCGCGAGGTGTCCAGCAATTCCTTTTTCTGCTTGGCCGTCACCTTGCTGGAAATGCCCTGGAAGAATTGTTCCAGCACCAATTGGTAGCCGGGGCTTTTCAGTCCGTCGATCATGGCCTGCATCCACGCCGCCTGGGCCGCCTGGGCCGCCGGATCATTGGAATGGGCCAAGATGGCGCCGTCGACGAACACCGCCTTGTCCACCTTCAACTGACCGCGCCGCATCACCGTGTGGATGACCGGCAGGCCCATGGAATGGCCGACCAGGGCGGTGCGGTCGAGACCGGCATCCTTGGCCACCGCCTCAACGGCGCTGGCGTAGAAATCCATGGTATAGGCCGTGTCGCGCGGCTTGCCGGACTGGCCGTGGCCGGGCAGGTCCAGGGCGATGACCCGATGGGTCTTGGCCAATTCCGGCACCTGATGGCGCCAGAAGCTCTGGTTCAGGGTAAAGCCGTGGATCAGGATGACGGGGCTGCCCTTGCCCCAGCTTTTGTAGTGGATGAGGACGCCGTCGGCACCGGCGAAGCGGGATTCGCCGTCCTTGGCGGCGAAAGCCGCAGTCGGGGCCAGCAGGACAAGGATCAGCAGCAGGCGAAGAAAAGTGCGCATGATCAACCTTTCACCATTTCCAGGTGGATGCCGCAGGCTTCCGACGGCGGGATGCGGATGGTGCCTTCGCGGTCGCGGGAAAATTCCACTTCGTTATGCTTCAGCCACTGGGCGGCGCGGTCGGTGTCGGCCACCAGCACGGCCAGGGCGACCAGGGCCGGGGCGGGCGGCAAGTCGTCCAACTCGGCCTCGGGGTGCAATTGGGTCAGGTCGTCGGGCCGCGACAGGAAGATCATGCCGCGTCCGGTATGGATGGTGACGGTATCGTCGGTGATCACCGACCGGTGCGGGCCCAGAACCTGATCCCAGGCGGTGGTCAGCTCGACCGGTTCGGCGACGATGGCGGTGACCGAAGCGATGCCGATGGCGGTGTTGGGGTGGTCCAGCCATTCGGGAAAGCGTTCGCGCTCGGCGGTGATGTGCTGGGTGACGCGGGTGTGGATGCCCGGTGTCGCCGCCGCCGGCAGCAGGGTTTCGGAAAACATCAAGGTGGCGGTGCCGTCCGGCGTCTCGATGCGTCGCGACAGCGAGCGCGGCAGCGGCACTTCGAAACCGGCGGCTTGCAGACGCTCCACCACCGCCGCGCCATTATCGGTGCCAAGCGAAATGCCGTGCAGACCTTCGCGGAGATCGGTGAAGGCGCGCAGTTCGTCGGCGACCTCGCCCTCGCCGACGGCCCCTTGCAGGGCGATATAATCCTGGCGGAACATGATGCAGTGATTGGCGGTTCCCCATTCGGGGTGTTCACCGCGCGGCGTCAGGGTAAAGCCCAGGCGATGAAACACCGCGTCGGCGAGTCCCAGGTCGCGCACGGCGATGACGGCATGATCCAGCCCGTTGATGTTGTTCGCCATCATTTCCTCCCGCTGTTGCACACGCGAAGGGTCGCACGGATCAGGGGGGCGGAGTCAACCCATGGCTGGGGAAAAGTGCGTAACGCCCGCCCCGTGCGCTTATGGCGCGCGCCAGCCAAGCCTCCCGGAGGGATGCGCCCGGCGTTTGAGGGGCTGAAACTACGCCTGTTTGGCGTCGATGATGGCGCGGCGGATGGCGCGGGTTTCGCGGAAATGGGTTTCCAGCGTTTCCGCTTCGCCCCAACGGATGGCCCGTTGCAGGGCGGTCAGATCCTCGGTGAAGCGCTGGATGATTTCCAGCACCGCTTCCTTGTTATTGAGGAAGATGTCGCGCCACATGATCGGGTCGGAGGCAGCGATGCGGGTGAAATCGCGAAAGCCCGAGGCCGAGAACTTGATCACTTCCTGTTGCAGGTCGCCTTCCAGATCGCTGGCGGTGCCGACGATGGTATAGGCGATCAGATGCGGCAAGTGCGAGGTGATGGCCAGCACCTTGTCGTGGTGGAGGGGCTCCATGATCTCGATCATCGATCCCATGGCCGTCCACAATTGGGTGACCTTGTCGATGGCGCCCGGATCGGTGCCCGGCAACGGCGTCAGGATGCACCAGCGGCCCTGGAACAATTCGGCGAAACCGGCTTCGGGGCCGGAATGCTCGGTGCCGGCGATGGGGTGGCCGGGGACGAAATGCACGGTGTCGGGCAGATGCGGCAGCAGGTCACGCACCACCGCCATCTTGACCGAACCGACGTCGGAGACGATGGCGCCGGCCTTCAGATGCGGGCCGATGGCCTGCCCCACCGCGGCCATGGCGCCGACCGGGGTGCCGACCATGACCAGATCGGCCTCGGCCAGCAACGCCGCCGGATCGCTGCCGGCGGCATCGACGATGCCGAGCCGGAGCGCGGTTTCACAAGCCTGTTCGGACGCGTCCAAGGTGACGATGCGGGCCGCCAAGCCGTGCAGGCGGGCGGCGCGGGCGATGGACGAATTGATCAGGCCGATGCCGACCAGACAGATTGTGCCGAACAGGGGGGAGCTCATGTCAGTTCCAACTTGCCTGGAAGGCGGCGATGGCGGCGATGACCATTTGGTTTTCCTCGCCGGTGCCGACGGTGATGCGCAGCCAGTCGGGCAGGCCGTAGCCGCCCATGGCCCGGGTGATGATGCCCTGGGCGCGCAAGCAGGCATCGGCCGCCTGGGCGGTGCGGCCTTCCTCCTTGGGAAACTGGACCAGGACGAAATTGCACACCGACTGGGTGGTCGGCAGGCCCAGCTTGGCCAACTCGGTCTGCATCCACGGCAGCCAATAATCGTTGTGGGTTTTGGTCAGATCGGCAAAGGCCGTGTCTTCCAGGGCGGCTACACCAGCGGCCAGGGACGGGGCGGCGACGTTGAAGGGGTTGCGCACCCGGTTGAGCACGTCGGCGATGCCCGGCGGACAATAGGCCCAGCCCAGACGCAAGCCACCCAGGGCGAAAATCTTCGAGAACGTCCGGCACATGACGGTGTTGTCGCCGCCATCCACCAACTCGATGCCAGGGGTGTAGTCGTTCTTCGATACGAATTCGGCGTAAGCCGCGTCGATCACCAGCAAGATGTCGGGGCGCAGACCGGCGCGCAGGCGCGCCACCTCGTCCGCCGACAGATAGGTGCCGGTGGGGTTGTTGGGATTGGCCAGGAACAGGATCTTGGTCTGGGGCGTCACCGCCGCCAGCAGATTGTCGACGCTGGCGGTCAAATCCACTTCCGGCGCCGTCACCGGGGTGGCGCCGCACGACTTGGCGGCGATGGCGTACATCAAGAAGCCGTGGGCCGAGTACAGGACCTCGTCACCGGGGCCGGCATAGGCGCGGCACAGCATGCCCAGCAATTCATCCGAGCCGGCGCCGCAGACGATGCGCTCGGCGTCGACGCCCCAGCGGGCGGCCAGGGCCGCGCGCAGGCGGGTGGCGCCGCCGTCGGGGTAGCGGTGCATGTCGGCGGCCTGGGCGCGGAACGCCTCCATCGCCTTGGGGCTGGGGCCCAGCGCGCCTTCGTTGGACGACAGCTTGATCACCCGGCTCACGCCTTCAAGGGCGGATTCGCCGCCCACATAGGGGCGGATGTCCATGATGCCGGGACGGGGCGTGGGGGCGGTCATCGCGATCAAAACTCCTGATAACGGGCGGAAGACGGAAATCAGACGGAAAGCGGCAGCGGGTAACCGCCGATGATGCGGACATGGCGGATGACGTCCTTACCGCCGGCCAGGGCGGTCAGGCGCGGGTCGGCGGTACCGACGAAACCGTCGAGCTCGCACAGATACAGGCTGTGGTCGTCGGCGCGATGGGTGGCGATGACCGCGACGTTGTCCAGTCCGGCGGTGGCGAACAAGGCGCGCAGACGGTCGCGGCTGAGGTCGGGGCTGGTTTCCACCGCGATCAGGGTGCGGTCGGCACCGGTGTCGTCATGGGGGCGACAGGCGATGACGAAGGCCTCGACCGGCTCGGGACGACCGGGGACATCGGGCATGGCCAGCACCGGCAGACGGGTCACCACCTGCGGCAGGTTGCCCGAGCCGGCGGTCAGCGACAGCCACCACGGTTCCTGGTCATTTTCATGGGGCAATTGCACCACGCCGACGGCGGCCTGGCCATCGGCGACGGCGCGCACCACCTGGCCGGGCGACGAGAAAACGCTTTTGGGCCAGACCACGCCGAAATGGTCGCGGGCCAGTTCCACATACCCATCGCCGCGCTCGGGCTGGCAGACGGCGACGGAAAACGGCTTTTGCAGGCCGACCAGGGCGCCCATGATCTCGCGCCAGATACGGATTAGGGCGGGCAACGGGAAACGGCCCTGATGGCGCCCGGCAAGGCGGCGCATGATTTCGGCCTCGCGGCCCGGCCGCAGGGCCACCGAAACGTCGGGGGCCTTGGCCTGGGCGACTTTCTCCACCAAGGCGGCGCGTTCCATCAACAGATCGTGGAGACGATCGTCGATGCGGTCGATGTCGCGGCGGATACGGTCAAGGTCGGCTGAATCTGTGGTCATCATCATTGCTTAGGTTTCTGCTGCAAAGCCGCATAGGTTTAGTGCCTGATCGTGGCGAAATCAAAGAAAACGTTGACAGGGGGGGTGCGCATCCATAGCTAATCGTCACCTTGCTTACCAGGATTGCCGTTTCCGCCATGTCCGCCCCCACTTCCGCCTCTGCCGATGGTTCCGACCACAACCCGCTTGGCCTCAGTGTCGAGCTGGGGCTGGACCGTCCCATCCGTCTGGATTGCGGGGTGGAGATGCCGTCGGTGAATGTGGCGTACCAGACCTATGGCCGCCTCAATGCCGACAAATCCAACGCCATCCTGATCTGCCACGCCCTGACCGGCGACCATTACGTCGCCGATCCTCACCCGTTGACCGGCAAGCCGGGCTGGTGGATCGATCTGGTCGGTCCGGGCAAGCTGCTGGATACCGACCGCTATTTTCTGATCTGTTCCAACGTGCTGGGCGGCTGCATGGGCACCACCGGCCCCAAGGACATCAACCCGGCCACCGGCCAGCCGTGGGGCCAGGGTTTTCCGGTCATCACCATCGGCGACATGGTGCAGGTGCAGGCGCGGCTGCTGGATCATCTGGGCATCGGCCAGTTGTTTTGCGCCATCGGCGGCTCCATGGGCGGCATGCAGGTGTTGGAATGGTGCGCCAGCTATCCCGATCGGGTGTTCTCGGCGGTGCCCATCGCCACCGCCGCCCGCCACTCGGCCCAGAACATCGCCTTCCACGAGGTGGGCCGTCAGGCGATCATCGCCGATCCCGATTGGAAGAACGGCGAATACCTGCTGCACGACACCCGGCCCCAGCGCGGTCTGGCGGTGGCGCGCATGGCCGCCCACATCACCTATCTGTCGGAGACGGCGCTGCACCGCAAGTTCGGGCGTAACCTGCAAGGCGACCGCGACGCCTTTTCCTATGGCTTCGGCGCCGATTTCCAGGTGGAAAGCTATCTGCGCCACCAGGGCTCGACCTTCGTCGACCGTTTCGACGCCAATTCGTACCTGTATATCACCCGGGCCATGGATTATTTCGACCTTGCCGCCGAACATGACGGCGTGCTGGCCAATGCCTTCAGGGGCACCAAGACCCGCTTCTGCGTCGCCTCGTTCTCGTCCGACTGGCTGTTCCCCACCCCGGAAAGCCGCGCCGTGGTCCATGCGCTGAACGCGGTGGCCGCCAATGTCAGCTTCGTCGAGATCCAGTCCGACAAGGGCCACGACGCCTTCTTGCTGGATGAACCGGAATTCCACGCCACCTTGGGCGGCTTCATCGAAGGGGCGGCGCGGCATCGCGGCCTGCCGGCGCGGGTGGGCGGATCATGATGATGACCCTGAACAACGGCGCGCTGCGCGTCGATTTGAAGCTGATCGCCGACATGATCGAGCCGGGATCGCGCGTGCTCGACGTCGGTTGCGGCGAGGGCACCTTGCTGTCGTGGCTGGGCCAACACAAGAACGTGGACGGGCGCGGCATCGAGTTGTCCATGGCCGGGGTGTCGGCGGCGGTGGCGCAAGGATTGTCGGTGATCCAGGGCGACGCCGACACCGACCTCAAGGATTATCCCGCCGGCGCCTTCGACACGGTGATTTTAAGCCAGACCCTGCAAGCCACCCGTGCGCCCAAGGATGTGCTCAGCAACATGCTGCGCATCGGTCGGCGCGCCATCATCTCGTTCCCCAATTTCGGCCATTGGCGGGTGCGCGCCGGTCTGGCCATCGGCGGTCGCATGCCGGTGACCGATACCCTGACCTATGAGTGGTACGACACCCCCAACATCCACTTCTGCACCATCCGCGATTTCCTCGAATTGTGCCGGGTGCTGAATATCCGCATCGATACCGGCATCGCGCTCGATCGCGACGGCGGTGTGCTGCCCATGGCCGGAACCGGCTGGCTGGCCAATATCTTCGCCGCCCAAGGGCTGTTCGTGCTCAGCCGCAACGGTTAATTCACCGCATCGCAACCAAAGATATATTTGTCCATGGCCCGCACTCTGTCATGCTCGCAAAGATAGCATTTTATCTTTGCGTCATAACCGGAGGATAGTGATGGCCCAGTCGATCAACCAGATCTACCAGTCGCTGTTGTCGCAATTGGGCATTACCTGGCCGACCACCGCCGACGTGGCGTTGTCGGGGGCCGACCCGGTCATCGACTCGGTGTTCCGCATCGGGGAATGCACCGGGGCGGTGCTGGCGGCCCAGGCCGCCGGGGTGGCGGAAATCTGGCGGCGGCGTTCGGGCCAGCGCCAGCAGGTTTCCATCAATGCCCTGGCCGGGGCGCTGGCCGCCTATAGCGTCGGTTATCAGTCGCAGCATGGCTTCGCCATTCCGCAGCCGGAACCCAGCTACCCGCTGGTCGCCCTGTATCCGGCCCGCGACAGCCGCTGGATCATGCTGCACGGCGCTTTCCCGCTGCTGCGCAACGGTTTGCAGAACCTGCTGGGCTGCACCATGAACCCCACCGACATCGCCAACAAGGTGGCCACCTGGGATGCCTTCGCGCTGGAACAGGCCATCGCCGACCAGGGCTTGTGCGGCGCCGTGGCGCGGTCCTACCCCGAATGGCTGGCGACCGAACAAGGCCGCGCCATCGCCGCCACCCCGATCATCGAAATCGTCAAGATCGCCGATTCCGCCCCCGAGCCCTTTGCCCCGGCTCTGCCCGGCGACCGCCCGTTAAGCGGCACCAAGGTGCTGGACCTGACCCATGTGATCGCCGGCCCGACCATCGGCAAGACCCTGGCCGAGCAGGGGGCCGAAATCATGCGCATCACCAGCCCGACCCAGCCGGCGTTGCCGCCTTTCGACGTGGATACCGGCCATGGCAAGCTGGAGGCGTTGCTGACCCTGACCAATGCCGATGATGCCGCCACCTTGCAGGGACTGATCGGGCAAAGCGACGTCTTCGTCGAATCCTATCGCCCCGGGGCCATGACCAAGCTGGGCTTTTCGCCCGAAAATGCGGCGCGATTGCGCCCCGGTCTGATCTATGTCTCGGTCAATTGCTATGGCTGGGCCGGCCCCTGGCAATATCGCCCCGGCTGGGAGCAACTGGCCCAGGTGGCCACCGGCATGACCGTGGCGCAGGGCACGGCGGACAATCCGCAACTGCAGTCGGTCTATCCCAACGATTACGTCACCGGTTTCCTTGGCGCCTTGGGCACGCTGATGGCGCTGTTGCGCCGCGCCGACGAGGGCGGGTCGTACCATGTGCGGGTGGCGTTGTGCCGGACCGCCATGTGGATGCAGGAGCAAGGGCAGGTGGATCGCAGCCAATTGCCGCCGCCGGCCATTTCCCAGGCCGAGATCGCGCCTTATCTGCTGACCCGCGACAATCCGGCCTTCGGTCCCTTGACCTTCCTGGGGCCGGTGCTGAACTACACCGCCACGCCCTCGGCCTGGGACCGCCCGACCATGCCCCTGGGCGCCAATCTGCCGCTTTGGCCGCTTGAGGCCGGCGGATTGGGCGGGACGTTGCCGCATAGTCGGGCCCGCCATCCGCATTTGGCGGCGGCACCGTGTTAGTCATCGAGCGTTAGAACCCCTGCGGCGCGATGACATAGCCGCGCCGTTTCGAGGTTCGTGACGGGGTGGCGGCGTAGATCTGCTTGGTCGCCTCGACCATGTGGATGCCGGCGATGGTGTGGAACCAGCGCCGGCCCAATTCCTCCATGGCCGGGGCCGAGCGCAGCAACACCCGTGAATTGGTCGGCGGCAGGAACAAGGCCCCCGACAGCGATACCGGGGTGAACATGTTGTCGCGCAGCAATCGGGTCAATTGCCCGCCGGTATAGGGCCGGCCATTGCCGAACGGCGTGCGTTCCAGTCGCGCCCAGATGCCGCGCCGGTTGGGAACGATGATCACCAGCCGTCCGCCATCGGCCAGCACCCGCCACACCTCGCGCATCATGGCGCGCACCTGTTCGGTGGATTCCAGCGCATGCATCAGCACGATGCGGTCCATGGACGAATCGGGCAGCGGCAGATCGCTTTCATCGGCCAGCACGGTCAGGCCCGGCCCTTCCGGCGGCCAGTGCAGCACGCCCTGATTGGCCGGCATCACCGCGATCACCCGTTCCGCCTCGGTGACGAACGGGCGCAGCAAGGGGGTGGCGAAGCCCAGGCCAAGGATGCACAGGCCATGGGTATCGGGCCACAACTGGCGCAGATGGCGGCGCAACAGGCGCTTGGTGGTTTGGCCCAGGCCGCTATCATAGAAATCGCGCAGATCGACCACATCCGACCAAGTGCCGGGATAGGAAGGCAGGCTTTGCATGGGTCATTCCCCCACGTTCAGCAACAGCCCGCGCCGGCGGGCGATGTGGTGGACGCGCAAAAAGGTCAGGGCGGCGGCGGCCACGTAAAACAGATTTAAGCCCACCGCGCCGGCAAGCAAGCCCCAATCGAAGCCGTGGCCCTGCATCACCGAGCGCATGCCCTCGAACACGTAGGCCGGCGGCAGCGTCCAGGCCAGCCATTGCAGCCACTGGGGCAGGATGGCGATGGGATAATAGATGCCGGCCACCGGGGCGAGGGCGAAGATCATCACCCAGGCCATGCTTTCCGCCCCCAGGCCGAAACGCAGCACCAGGGCCGACACCCCCAGGCCGATGGCCCAGCCCGACACCAGCAGGTTGACCCAAAAGGCCAACAGCGGCAGCCCCATGTCGAACAGCGAATAGTGATAAAGCGGAATGGCCAAAAGCGCCGCCGGCAGCACGCCGATGGTGGTGCGCACCAGGCTCATGCCCAACATGCCGGCCAGCAATTCATGCGGGCGCAGCGGGCTGACCGACAGATGGCCGAGATTGCGCGACCACATTTCCTCCATGAACGACAGCGCCACCCCCAGATTGCCGCGAAACATCACGTCCCACAGGATGACGGCGCCGATCAGGATGCCGCCGGTCTGCGCCACCCAGGACGAATGGGTGCTGAAGAACTGGCTGGTGAAGCCCCACAGCGCCATGTTGATGGCCGGCCAATAGGCCATTTCCAGCACTCGCGGCCACGATCCGCGCATGAGGTAGAGATGGCGCAGCATGACGGCGCCGATGCGGCGCAGCGAAAGCATGATCACCTGTCCTCATGGGGCTGGCGGCGGTCGCGGGCGATGTCCAGAAACACCTGTTCCAGGTCGTCGCGATCGTAGCGTTGCAAAAGATCGGCGGGCGAGCCGGTATCGACGATGCGGCCTTGCTTCATCATCAGCACCTGATCGCACAGACGCTCGACCTCGGCCATGTTGTGGCTGGCCAGCAAGATGGTGGCGCCGGTCCGTTGTTGATAGGCGCGGAAATAGCCGCGCACCCAATCGGCGGTATCGGGGTCAAGGGACGCGGTGGGTTCGTCGAGAAACAGCAATTCCGGTTGGTTGAGCATGGACTTGGCCAGGGCGACACGGGTTTTCTGCCCCGCCGACAGCTTGCCCGACGGGCGCTTCAGGATATCGGTCAGGTCCAGTTCTTCCGCCAGTTGGGCGATGCGGTGCCTTAGGTCGGGGATACCGTAGAGATGGCCGTAAACGGTGAGGTTCTCGGCCACGCTCAACCGGTGCGGCAACTCCACGTAGGGGCTGGAGAAATTGACCCGCGGCAGCACCCGATAGCGATGCCGCACCATATCCTCGCCCAGCACGCGGATGGAGCCGGAATCGGGCAGCAACAGGCCCAACAGCATGGAGATGGTGGTGGTCTTGCCGGCACCGTTGCCGCCCAGCAGGGCAGTGGTCGAGCCGGTGGCAACGGTAAAGGAAATGCGGTCCACCGCCATCTGGCCGGCAAAAGCCTTGCAAAGGTTTTCGACGTGAAGGGCGGGTGCGCTCATGCAAGGACTATGGGGGGGATGGGCCGCTTGATCAAGCTCAACGCCGAGGCGGCGGATTCGCCGTTTCTGGTCGCCTCAACCAAGACGAGGCCATCCATGACCGCCACTTTCGCCGAATTGCTGACCAGTGCCGCCACCCTTCACGCCAATGAAATCCAGTTGCGCGCGGGCGATGAAGGCCCCGATCAGGTGGTCGCCATGGTGCGCGGCGATTCCGTGCTGGTGGCGGAACTCGATGCCGCCGCCACCGCCGATTTTCTCGCCCAAGCCTTTTCGGCCTGCGACGGCGCCGATGATTATCGGGCCGGGGCCGGGCGGATGATGCGGCTGACCGGTGAACGCCTGGCCCTGCCCAAGGGGATCGCCCAGGTGCTGATGCAGTTCCTGCCCCAAGGCGGTGCCCGCCAGTTGGTGGCCCGCATCTCTTATGACGGCGACGTCTGCTGCGGGTCGTGCGGTAGCTAAAGCAGGGTGCGTTTAATCGAACGCAGCCTGCGACCAGCGCCCATTGCGGGCGCGGCCAAGCAATCCGGAGGATTGCACCCGGCGAGGGGCTTACGATCTAAAGCAGGGCGATCAGCCGGTCGCAGACATGGTCGATCTGGGCTGTGCTCAGTTCGGGATAGATGGGCAGGCTGAGAATCTCATTCTGGTAAGCTGAGGCCCGTGGGAAGTCTTCCCGGCGATGGCCGAGATGGGCATAGGCGGGCAAATTCGGCAGCGCCGTCGGATAATGGATGCCGCATTCGATGCCGGCCTCGGCCAAAGCGGCGGCGATGCGGTCCCGCTCGGGGACGCGGATCACGTAAAGGTGATAGGCGTGCTCGCCCCAGGGCGGATCGTCGGGCAGGTCAAGGCCCGTCCCCGACAAACGCTCGTGGTAGCGCCGGGCCACGTGCCGGCGGGCCGTCACCCACGCCGGCAGATGGGGCAGCTTCACCGACAAGGCTGCCGCCTGCAAGCCGTCGAGGCGGCTGTTCACGCCCTCGACCACATGGCGGTATTTGCTTTCGCTGCCGTGGTTGGCCAGCCGGCGCGCCCGTTCGATCAAGCCGGCATCATCACTGACGATGGCACCGCCATCACCGCAGGCCCCCAGGATCTTGCCCGGATAGAAGCTGTAGCAGATGGCGTCGCCTAGGCCGCCGAGCGGTCGGTCGCCATGGGTCGCCCCGTGCGCCTGTGCCGCATCGGCGATGACCTTGAGGCCGTGGCGGCGGGCCAGGTCGAGCAGGGCGGTCATGTCGGCGGGAGCGCCGTAAAGATGCACCGGTACGATGGCGCGGGTGGCGGGGCCGATGGCCCGGGCCACCGCCTCGACGTCGATCAGATAGTCGTCGGTGCAATCGACGAAGACCGGACGGGCCCCAGCCATGGTGATGGCTTCGGCGGTGGCGATGAAGGTATTGGCGGCGGTGATCACCTCGTCGCCGGGTCCGACACCGGCGGCGCGCAGGGCGATGGCCAGGGCGTCGGTGCCGTTGCCGACGCCAAGGCAATGGTGGGCGCCGACGGCGGCGGCAAAGGCGGCCTCGAAATCGCGCACCCAGTGCCCGCCGACGAAGGCGCACTCGGCCATCACCGCCGCCATGGCCTGGCGCAAGGGTTCGGCCAGGGCGGCATGTTGGGCCTTGAGGTCAAGGAAGGGAACTCTCATGGCGTTTCCTGTCAGGGCTTGCGGAAAAGGCGTTGGGCGGGATGGTCGAATAGGCCGAAGGGCAGGACGTAATGCCAGGGATAGGCTTGGCCCAGTCCTTCTTTCCCCAGGGCGAGGAAGGGGGCTATCGGGCCGAGCCGCTTGGTGAGGAACCAGTACGGCCGCTCGGTCGCCCGCCACTTGGCCTTGAACTGGTAGACGCCGTTGCCGCGCGCCGCCGAGGATTGCCAATTAAAGGTTTTCACGCCGCGCCGCGCGCATTCCAGCAGGGCCTCGGCGGTCAACAGGTAGTTGGGATGCAGGCGGGCATGGCTGCGGTCCATGGCGGTGATGAACACGTCGCACACCCGCTGATGCAGCACGTAGAGGCCGCTGGCGATCAAGGCGCCGTCGCTGTTTTCCACCCCCAGGACGAAGGCTCTGTCCGTGGGGTCCAGGTGGCGGACCAGCCCGCCCAGCAGTGCCTCGGGCAGAGGCGGCGCTTCCAGTTCGGCATGACGCCGGCGGTGCAGGGCGTACCAGCGGGGAAACTCATCCACGGCAAGGCGGCGGGCGGTCAGTCCGTGGCGGCCACCGTGCCTGATCCGGGTGGCGGTGGGACCGCTCAGGGTCAGGGCGCAATCTTCGACGATATCGGCGACCTCGACCGTTTGGGTGAAGTTCTCGAACTCGAAATCGGGGGTAAGATGCCGACGGTATCGGTGCACGTCGTCGTCAAGCGGGTTGGTGATGATATTGAGGATGGCGGCGCCCAGGTCGGTGGCGGTCGCACGGGCGGCATCGCACAGCGCGGCGTACAAGCTCTCGCGTTCATCCGGCGTGGCGTCGGGATGGATGAAGATGCCCCCCAGGGGGCCGGCTTGCGGCACCGACGTCACCACCTTTCCCGCCACACCGTCGCAACAATAAAGCGGCAATCCGGCCAAGGGGCGCCCGTCGATCCTGGCGACCAGGAAAAAGGCGTCGTCGGGGCCCAGGGGGGCGACGATGTCGGCCCAGGCCGGCGATTGCTGGATGAAGGCGTCGGGGCAGGCGGCGAACAGCTCGCGGACGTCGTCCCATTCCGCCCCCGCTGTCATAGCGACGCGATGGACCGTCGCCGCATTCATAGCAGTTTCTTGCCCAGCATCTTTTCCATGGCGACGAAATAATCGAAGTCCCAGCGCATGCCCTGCCATTCGGTGCAATCGGCGCAGAACGGGTTTTCGCTCTGCCGGCCTTCCAGATGCAAACGTCGGTAATGGTCATAGGCGGGGCTTTGCCAGGCCTCGGCCATGGTCTGGTCGCGCAGGTGACCGACCTTGCTTTCATTGTACCAGTCGTCGACGCAATAACGGATGGTGCCATCCTCGGCGATGTTGAGCCGACGCCAGAATTGCTGGCACGGCCAACGTTCCTCGGGCGGGAAGGGCTTTTGCTTGCCGGTGATGTCGGGGCCCGGCTTGCCGATGACGTGGGTGGCGTCGTAATAGGTTCGGATCATCACGTTATCGACCAGCGGGGTCCAATATTGACGGAAGGCCTCGACCTCGCCGTTGGCTTCGGGCTGGTCGATCATGTTGACCTGAATCTTCACCTCGTCACGCCCCAATCGGCGGCGGGTCTCGACCAGCTCCAGCAGGTTGGCATGGACCTTGGCGAAGTGGTTGGTGCCGCGGATGGCCTTGTACGTCTGCTCGGTGAAGGCGTCCAGGCTGACATTGACCACGTCCACCAGACGCTCTTCCAGGATGATCCGGCCTTTTTCCGGCGTCAGCAGCACGGCGTTGGTGGTCAGGTTGATGGGGCCGACCCCTTTGGCTCGGGCGTAACGCAGCATTTCCAGAAAGCGGCGATGGGTCATGGGCTCGCCGTCGGTGCCCAGGTTCAGAATGGATTGCGGATGCTGGCTCATCTCGTCGACGATCTTGGTCCAGATGTCGAAGGGCATTTCCAGCGCATGATAAGTCTCGGCGGCGGCAAAGGCCGGCCAATGGCAGTGGACGCAACGCTGGTTGCAGATATTGGTGATGCTGACCACCACCATGGGCGGAAAAAGCTTGGCTTTGTCGGAATCGAAACCGTACCGCGTCATGGTCGTCTCCTCGGGGGTGGACCATTATTCGACCATGTCGGTTAGTTCCGGGTTAAGACCGGGCGGCGTCGGAACGGCGGGCGACGATGATGAAATTCAGCCCCGTGCCGGTCCGCGCCAGCAGATGGTCTTCCAGCCGATAGACGTCCAGCCAGTACTGGCGCAACAGGCGCCGTGCCAGGCGGCGGCGTCCGGCCGTGGCCCCCAGCCAGCCGCCGAGGATGGCCCAGGCCCGGGTCTTCATGGCGAAGCCATAGGTGGCCTTCCACACCAGACTGGCGGGAAAGGGCTGGCAATACCGTGCCCATTCCATTTCCAGGCCATGGGCTTGGCACAGTTGCGCATAGCGCTCCAGGGGCCAGTTGTTCCACACGCAGCCGGCGGCGCAGGCCTGTTCCAGCCACCAGCCGGAAAAGTCGTGGCTGAGGCCCGAGAAGATCAGCCGCCCACCCGGTTGCAGCATGGCGGCCAGGGCGGCCATGGCCGTATCAAGATCGGGGATGTGGTCGACCACGTGGATCAGGTAAATCTCGGCCAGACTGGCGGCGGGGAATGGCGCGTCCTCGATGAAGCCCAGACGCATGTCGCCATAGGGTTTGGCGTTGGCGGCCAAGGGGCAGGGATTGGTGTTGAGCCCATGATCCAGTCGGTCGATGGCGGCCAGATGCAAGGCCGAGATGGAACCGTCGTCGGGGCCGATCTCGCAATTGGGATGGTGACCGCCGAAGCGGGACACGGCCTCGCGGAAGGCCCGGCCCTCGGCCAGCTTGAACATGAAATATCCCGGTTCGGCCAGCACCGGGATGGGGCCGGTGCCGGTCTCGGGCACCAGCACCTCCAGGTGTTCATGCAGATGGGTGGCGAAGGCTTGTGCCAAGTCCGGCGGTTGTGCCGCCAGTTGGGCGCGGTGACGCCATGCCGTCCATCGCAGCATGGCCCAGCCGATGGCCAGGACCAACAGGTAGGCGGTGACGGTGATCACGTTCACCAGCGGCGTCAGGGCATGGTCCAGCGGCACCCGCAGCGGCAACAGCAGCAAAGACAGGCGCGACCGGAACAAAGCCGCCGGCATGGCATCATCGGCGGTGTCCGTTTCGTCCTGATCATAATATCCCCGACTGCCGCGCCAACTGACCAGCGGGCGGTTCGGCTCGGGGCACAGGCGGTTCAGGTGGCGGAACTCGGGCACCGTCAATTCCAGGCGCGGGCGCGGCGCGGCCACGGCGGCGACCAGACGCCGCCACAGCGGCTGCGAACATTCCATCACCGGCGGGCCGCGGCGGATGCGGTAAAACGGCAGCGGCAGCACGGCATGAACGTAGACAGCCACCAGCAGGATTGACAGGATGGCGGTCAGCATCATCGGCGAACGACGAATGGGGGGAAAAGGTGGGGATCGTACATCCGGGGGTTCCGCAGCCTCTTGCCAAGTTTCTTCAGGCGGCCCTGGGCCTTGATGTTTTCATCGAGACCGGAACCCAATATGGCTACACGGCGCGTTGGGCCGCCAGTCATTTTTCCCAGGCCCATTCCATCGAATTATCCCCCGCCTTGTGGGCGCGGGCGGTCGAGGCCTTGGGCGACGTGGGCAACCTGACCCTGCACCAGGGGGCGTCGCCGGCGGTGCTGGCGCGTTTGCTGCCGACGCTGCCGGGTCCAGCGCTGTTGTGGCTGGATGCCCATTGGTCCTTGGGCGAAACCGCCGGTGAAGACGACCCCTGCCCGCTGCTGGCCGAACTCGAGGCGGTTCTGACCCAGCCGGTCCAGCATACCATCCTGATCGATGACGCCCGGCTGTTCTGCGCGCCGCCGGCGTTGCCCCATCCGGCGGCGGCGTGGCCGTCGCTGGCCAAGCTGACCCATGCGCTGCGGGCGCTGGGGCGCGAGGAGTTCTTTTTGTTCGAGGACGTCATCATCGTCCCCGCCGTCGGTGACGTGGAATTGCTGCGCAAATATCTGCAAATGCGCGACACCCTGACCTCGCAATCGCCGTTGCGCCAGCCGCTGCCGCTGCCCGAGGATCTGGCGGCCAGGATCGCCGCCGCCCAAGGCCCCGCGCTTTTGGCGCTGTGGAGCGAAGCCGCCCGCCTTGTTCCGGCCCGGGTCAGGCACCATGTGCAGGTAGCGCGGCTGGCCTTTGCCCAGGGCGACCGCGCCGCCGCCCGCGAGGCGGCGGAATGGGCCATGGCGGTGGACCTGGAGGTCGCCCTGGCCGAAGACGTCGTCGCCTTGCGCGGCATCTGTGGCGGAGAGGTTGGATGAGGGTTTTTCTGGCGTCGCCGTCTGCCCATCGCGTTTACCGCAACATCAAGCGGTCGTCCAAGCGCCAGCCCATGCTGGGGCCGGCCTATGTGGCGGCGGCCCTGCGTCAGGCCGGGCACGACGTCGGCTATGTGGATTGCGATGCCTTGGACCTGTTCGGGGCTGATGCCGCCCGGGCCATCCTGGCCGCCGACCCGGAACTGGTCGGCTTGTCCTTCACCACGCCGTTGTTCAGCGAGGTGGCGGACATCGCCCGTCACCTGCGTGCCGCCGGCTGGGGCGGGCATCTGACCCTGGGCGGCGTGCACGTCACCGCCCTGCCCGAGGAAACCCTGACCCTGTTGCCCGAGGCCGATTCGGTGATCCTGGGCGAGGGCGAGCGCAGCATGGTGCTGCTGGCCGAGGCCCTGGCCACCGGTACGGGTCTGGATCAGGTGCCGGGTCTGATCTATCGCGACGGCGACGGCGGGTTGCGGGCGGTGGCCGCCCAGCCCTGGCAGGCGCCGCAATTGGACCCGTTGCCGTTGCCGGCCCTGGATCTGTACCCGATGGAGCGTTTCACCAGTGATTTCTGGGGCGGGCACGACCGTCGCATGGGGGTGCAGATCACCACCAGGGGCTGCCCCTATCACTGCGAGTTCTGCGCCAGCGGCGGCGAAAGCTGGGGCAAGCTGCGTTACCATTCCATCGACCGGGTGATCGAGGAAAGCTGGCGCCTGAAGAACCAGTTCGGCGCCGACTATCTGGTGTTCAACGACGACACCTTCACGGTGAAGCCCAGCCGGTGCCTGGACATCGCCCAAAGACTGCGGGCCGAAGGGCTGGACCTGCCGTTCATGGTCACCGCCCGCGTCGATGCCATCAGCGAGAATTTGCTGGCCGAGCTGGCCGCCGCCGGGTGCTTCATGATCACCTATGGGGTGGAATCGGGCTCGAACGAGGTGCTGCGGCACATCGGCAAGAACACCACCACCGATCTGGCCCGCAAGGCGGTCAGGGATGCCCAGAAGCACGGCATCAAGGTGGTGGGCAATTTCATGTTCGGCCATTATCCCGACGACGAGGCCAGTTGCCAGTCGACCCTTGATCTGGCCGAGGAATTGGCCTGTGACGTGTCGCAGTTTTCCATCACCGTGCCTTATCCGGGGACGCAGCTTTACCGGCAGGCCCTGGCCGAGGGCCGGTTGGAAATAGCGCCGTTCTACGACAATTTCGGCTATTACGGCAACGTGCCGTGGCGCCATCCGCGCCTGGACGGGCAATGGCTTTTGGACATGCAGCAACGCGCTTATCAGGTCATGGCAGGGCGCGGGTGATCATGTCGGCATAGATGCGCCGGGGCGACAGCCGCTCGGCGATGGTGGCGCGCAGATGGGCGGCCAGTTCGCGGCGCTCCTGCGGGTGGGTCAGAAAGTGCTCGATGCGTTCGTTCAGGCTGTCGGCATCGCTGAACATCACCTGTTCGCCCTCGGCCCCCACCACCTCGAGGAAATCCCGACGGTGGTCGAACAGGCAGAAGCCGCCGGCGGCGAAGCAACTGTACACCTTGCAGGTGACGCCCCGGTCGAAGATGCGGTTGACCACGTCCACGGTGATGGCGGTGTCGGCGTTCAGCGCCGGCAGCCGCGTTTCCATGTCCACGTCGCCGCGGTAGCGGATGTGGGGCCAGGGCGTGGGCTGGCCCGGCACGGTGCCGTCCAGGCGACCATAGAAATCCACCGGGCGCGTGATGGCCTTCAGCATTCGCACGCGGTCGGCGGTGGTGGCCTGATGCGAGACCATGTCTAAGGCCATGGACCAGAAGAAGCCTTGGTCGGGAACCAGGCGATTGGCTTGGCGTTCGGCCTCGGGCAGGGCGGCGATGGCGGTCATCAAGGCTGGCCACACCGGCTGGATCAGTGGGCGTTCGTCGATCACCGGTCCGCGCAGCTTGGCGTGGATGGCGGTGGTCGACACCGGCGATTGCGATTGCTGCACCCACAACGAGCCGGTGAAGGCCAGATCGTGGCCGGGTGCCGCCGGTGCCGGGTTGGCCAGACCGTGATCGATGAAGGCCTGATAGGCGAAGGCCGGGCTGTGGATGGCCCGGCCCGGATCGATCACGCCGAGGCTTTCCATGACCTCGATCTGCTCGCGGTCATAGGCGGCGTTGCGCATCAGCGGGTGGTTCAACAGGCCGCGCAGGGCAGCGATCATGCCGGGGCCGGATTCCTCGGGGCGGGCGGGCAGGGTGCCCTTGGTCAATTGGTGGGCGAATTGCACCACGCTGTCCCAGGTGGCCAGGACCGGCAGTTCAAGGATGTCCAGGAACAGGTTGCGGCTTTGGCCGCCCTGGTTGATCCAGGCCACGCTGGCATACCCGGCATTGGGGGTGGCGACGGCGAAGTCGGGGGCGAAGGCGCGGATGTCGGCGATATGGTCGGCGATGGCTTGGGCGCTGCCGTTGAACAGCAGCAGGATGTCCAGCGGGAACAGTTCCAGCCCCAGATCCTCAAGCACCCGCCAGGTCAGACGCGCGGCGGAAAGATCCTTGCCCCAATGAGCGGGCGGGGCGGTGACCAGGACTTTCTTGACGCCGATGTCGAGCATGGTTCCATGCTCGATCCTGATCGGTTAACGGCCCATTAATGGCGCCGTCGCTACCATCGGGGCGAACAGAACGGGGGAGCCAGAATGGCCGTTTACGAAGTGCGCGGCACCGACCGCCGCAAGCCCGATAGTGTCCATCTGGGCGGCCACGCGGCCAACGTCACGTCCTTCGACGGCGAGGACGGCATTATCGAACGTATTTTCCAACTGATGCCGCCGGCCAACAAGTTCTGCCTGGAAATCGGCGCTCATGATGGCCATGACGGCAGCAATTCCTGGACGCTGATCAATCGCCACGGCTGGTCGTCCTTGCAGATCGAGGCCGACCCGAACCGTTTCGCCGCTCTGTCGCGCCGCTATGCCGATAATCCGCAGGTGCAGTGCCGGCAGATGATGGCCGCCGTCTCGGGCCCGGACAGCCTGGACGGCGCCCTGGAGCAGGCCGGCGCCCCGGTTGATCTGGACTTCCTGTCGTTGGACGTGGACGGTATGGACTGGCATCTGTGGCAGGGGCTGGTCCGTCATCGCCCCCGGCTGGTGCTGGTCGAGTTCAACCACACCGTCCCCAACGAGGTGGTGTTCATCCAAGACCCCGACCCCTCGGTCAACCAAGGGGCGTCGCTGCGGGCGTTCATGGAACTGGGCAAGAGCAAAGGCTATGAATTGGTGGCCACGACGATCACCAACGCCTTCTTCGTCCCCGCCGACGAGTTTCCCCGTTTCGGCATCGCCGACAATTCCATCGATTCCATGTATTGGAACGAGGCTTATTGGACGCGTATCTTCCAGGGCTATGACGGCTCGCTGCACTTGGCCGGCTTCCAGAAGTTGATCTGGAAACGCATGCTGCCTTTCACCGCCGAGGACGTTCAGCCGTTGCCCCGTTCGCTCAGGACTTACGGATGAATCCCTATCTCGTCGGCCACCGCCATCTGATCCGCTATGGCGCCCTGGACCTTGTGCAGGGCAATGCGCAAGAAGCTCTGAACAAGGTGTTGCATGTCCTTCAACAAGGCAGCGGTCCCGATCTGTGCGATGCCCTGATGTTGCGCCTGTTCCAAAGTGCAGCCACCGGTCAGCATGGCGCCGCCGCCGCCCTGGCGGGTTACATGCGTCTGCGCTGGGGCGACGAACAGGCCGCCCGGTCGTTGGCCAGTCTGGCCCCGGTGCTGACCCAGGCCCCGCGGGACCAGGGCTGGACCGCCCTGGCCGGTCTGGACTGGCCCGGTCTGGCCGCCGCCGTGCAGGCCAAGGGGGAAATGCCGGTATCGGCGCCCTGGCCGGACATCAGCGCCGGATCGCGCCCATTGGTGGTGGTGGGCATGAGCGGCGGCTTGGGCAACCAGCTGTTCCAGTACGGCGTCGGCTTGGCCTGGGCCCGGCGCTCGGGCGGCGAGCTTTGCATCGATACCGAGTTTTACACCCAGGTGGTGCGCGACGACCGCCGCTTCTGGCTGGAACAATTCGAGGTGGACGTTCAAATCGCCACTCCCGAGCAGGTGGAACGGGTGAAGGGCCGCCGTCACGTCCAGGATCTCAGCATTCTGGATCAGGTGGCGTTGCGCGGGCGCGGCGACGTCTATCTGGCGGGCTTCTGGCCCAGCCATATCTATCTGGAATCGGTGGCCGACGAGTTGGCCGGGCTTTACCGTCTGCGCAATCGCCACATCGAGGATTACGCCAAGGCCTATGTGGGGGATTTGCGCCGTCATGGGCCGGTGGTGGCGGTGCATGTGCGCCGTGGCGACAACACCGAGGCCTACAACCGCAACAATTACCTGCTGCACCCGCCGGAATTCTATCGTCAGGCGGTGCGCCGCTTCCCACCGGACAGCGTCTTCCTGGTCTTTTCCGACACCAATCTGGACCTGGAATGGTGCCGGCGCGAGCTGCGGCTGGATTACGGCGCCCGCGTCGAGTTCTCGGCCAATCATTCCTTCCTGTTCGACTTCGCCATCATGCGCGAATGCGACGGTCATGTGTTGTCGGTCAGCTCGTTCAGCTGGTGGGCCGCCTATCTGTGCCGCAATCCCGGACAGCACGTGGTGATGGCGGTGGCCGAGCAGGGCACCGGAGGCACCGGGGCACATTACCGGCAAGCGGAACGCGCGCCCGACCATTGGGAATTGTTGGCCATGCCGCCGCATTTTTGTCCGTGAATGCGGCTTGGCAGGTTAAGGGAATCTCCACTAGTCTGGGGCGCTAATAAAAGCTGACAAAGTCAGTCCTCAGGCCCAAAGGGCCGGGGGAGTCCGGTTAGAATCATCGGCAAAGGGATCTATCATGCGTATTTCCGTCATCGGACTGGGCAAGCTCGGTTCTCCCATGGCCGCTGTCTACGCCGCCAAGGGCCATGATGTCGTCGGTGTCGACCTCAATCCCGCCTTCGTCGCCGCCTTGAACCAAGGCCGCGCCCCGGTGGAAGAGCCTCGGCTGCAGGAAATGATCGACCTGGGGTGCCCGCGTCTGTCGGCGACCACCGATTTCTCCGAGGCCATCAAGGCCACCGACCTCAGCTGCGTCATCGTCCCCACCCCCAGCACCGAGACCGGCGCCTTCACCAACAAATACCTTTTGTCCGCGCTCAAGGCCATGGGGCCGGGCTTGCGCGACAAAAGCGGCTATCACGTGGTGGTGATCACCAGCACGGTGATGCCGGGATCGTGTGACGGCGAAATCCGCGCCCAACTGGAACAGGCGTCCGGTCGCCGTGTCGGCATCGATATCGGCCTGTGCTACAGCCCGGAATTCATCGCGCTGGGCAGCGTGGTCAATAATTTGTTGCGGCCCGACATGGTGCTGGTGGGGGAATCCGATCCCCGCGCCGGCGACGCCCTGGCCCAGCTTTACCTGTCGTCTTGCGACAATTCCCCGGCTATTCGCCGCATGAATCTGGTCAACGCGGAAATCACCAAGATTTCCGTCAACACCTATGTGACCACCAAGATTTCTTACGCCAACATGCTGTCCGACCTGTGCGAGCGGTTGCCCGGCGCCGACGTCGACGTGGTTACCGACGCCGTCGGCCTGGACAGTCGCATTGGCGGCAAGTACCTGAAGGGCGCCACTGGCTATGGCGGTCCCTGTTTCCCCCGTGACAACATCGCCTTCTCGGTGCTGGCCCGCTCGGTCGGGGCCCAGCCGCTGTTGGCCGAGGCGACCGACGCCGTCAACAATCTGCAAGTGGAACGGTTGGGCGGTAAGGTTCGCGCATTGCTGCCCGCCGGCGGGCGGGTGGCCATCCTCGGCATGTCCTACAAGCCGGATACGGCGGTGATCGAGGAAAGCCACGGCGTCAAGCTGGCCGCCCACCTGTTGGCGGCAGGGTATTCGGTGGTCATTCATGATCCGCAGGCGGCGGGCGCGGCGTGTTCGGTGCTTGGCAACCGCGTCGGTGCCGCCGAGCGCGCCGAGGATGCGGTGGCCCAGGCCGACTTGGTGGTGGTGATGACCAACTGGCCGGCTTTCGCCGCTATCGATGCCCAGGCCTTCCGCCGTGCCGACGGTCGCAGCCTCGCCGTCATCGATTGTTGGCGTATCCTGCCGGCCGAGGCCGTCGAGCTTTGCGACCTGCATTATCCCGGACGTGGGCCGGCGGTCGAAGCGGCCGTCGGCGACCTTGGCCGGGAAGCTCGGGGCTGACCGCCGTCGCCATGGATGTCGCCCTTGCCAACCGCCTGCGGCAACGTTTCTTCGCCCTACGGGCGGGCGGCGAGGCGATGCTGGCGGCGCTGCACGGGGAAACCGTCGCTGACAAGACCCTGGTCGGGGCTGTTACGCCGTGTCTGCGGCGGCGGGTGTTGCGCCTGGGGTTGGCAGCATCGTCCGAGGTGGCGACGCGGCGGGTCATGGCTGTGCTGGAAAAGGTGGACCCCGCCGCGTGCGAACATTTCCTGGCCGGGCAATGCCAGGGCATCGGCATCGGCGACTTGCCGGTCGAACGTCTCGATCTGATCGGGCAATGGGTGCCGTCCTGGCCCGACAGCGTTCTGGTGCAGGGTCAATGGGGGTTGGCGCTGATGCGGCTGGGCCGTTTCGTCCAGGCCGAGGCGCCATTGCGGCGCGCGGCGGAATTGGCCCCGCGGCAGATGAGCGCATTGCTTGACCTGGGGCAGTGGCATCAGACCCAAGGTGATTTCAGCAGCGCCGAAACCTTGCTGCACCGTGCCCGTGAGGCTGCTCCCGATTGCGAAGCGCCGCTGACCGCCTTGGGGCAAAATGCCTTGGCGCAGGCCGAGCCCCGTGCGGCGGAACGGTGGTTTGCCGCCGCCGAATGCTGTTGTCCGGGCATGAACTACATTCAGTCCTGGTCCGCCCTGGCTCAGGCCATGCAGGGGCATATGGACGAGGCGCTCGCTTTGGCCGAGCAATCCTGCGCCAAGCCGCTGGTGCAGATGACCGTGTGGCTGCATTCCAACCGCGCCCTGGTGCTGCTTGCCGCCGGCCAGGTCGGTGAGGCCGTCGCCGCCCAGCGCCGTGCTTTGCTCGGCGCCCGCCATGCCATGGTTTTTCTTGATGCCTTGCGCCCCTTCGCCGCCCGCCAATTGACTTTGCTCAGCCAAGCCGCCGATGGCCGTGACGGTTCGCTCGCCTTGCTGGAGACCGGTTCATGCTTTCCATCGTAACTTATGGCCGCAACGATACTCATGGCTACAATCTGCACAAGCGGGCGGCCATCAGCCTGAATTGCATGGCCGAAGTGTTGCGCGCGCCCGATGACGAGATTTTGTTCGTCGACTACAACAGTCCGGACGACTTGCCGACCTTTCCCGAAGCCATCCAGGACACCCTGACCCCCGAGACCAAGCGCCGCCTGCGGGTGCTGCGCATCCGTCCGGAACACCACGCCCCGTTGCGGCATCATACCCATCTGGTGGCGCTGGAATCGCGCTCACGCAATGCCGCTGTTCGGCGGGCCAATCCGGCCAATCGTTGGGTGCTGTCGACCAATCCGGACATGGTCTTCGTGCCGCGGGGAACGCCGCGCCCGCTGACCGAGGTGGTGGCCGGACTGGAAGACGGCTGCTATCATTTGCCGCGCTTCGAAATTCCCGAAACCCTGTGGGAAGCCTATGACCGCATGGATCCGGCGGGTATCATCGCCCAACTGGCCCGGCAGGGGCGACGGCTGCATCTGAATGACGTCGTCTACGGCAGCGAGGCGGCGCTCTTCGACGGCCACGGCGACTTCCAATTGCTGTTGCGGGCCGATCTCGAGGCCATCAGCGGGTTTCACGAACAGATGATCCATGGTTGGCATGTGGATTCCAACCTGGCCAAGCGCATCTTGCTGCTGCGCGGCGAGGTTCGTTCCTTGCTCGACCATTATTATGGTTACCATTGCGACCACACCCGCATGGCCAGCATCGGCCATGGCCGCGACCGGTTGGAAAACGATCTGCGGCGCTTCTACGACGATGTGACCTCGCCCTATCTGCCTGAACAGGCCGATGATTGGGGGTTGGCTGGGGTGGAACTGGAAGAAATCCGACTGGCCCAAGGCTTGCCCTCCCCCATCGTCGCCGCGATCGAGGCCGCCTTGCCGGAGATGGAGGCCGATTTCACCGAGGCCGCCTATATCGCCGCCACCGCCGACGACCCGCGCTATCCGGCCGAGCATGTGCTGCCCTATCTGTGTGATCTGCTGGTCACCCAACGGCGTGACCGTCGGCTGGGGTGGTTCGGCGGACGGGCGTCCATGCTGCGCATGACCGTCCGCGCCATGGCTGAACTCGGCTTCGTTCATCCCATCGCCGTGGGGGAAGGCTGTGCCGCCAGCCTGGGAGGGGTGAGCGGGGTCATGGTGCTGCCCGACGATCAGGTGCTCGAACAGGCCGATTTATTTGTGTTCGAGTTCGGCGCCCATTCCCAGGACGGCGGCCCGTGCGACCACCGCTGGAGTGATGACGACCTGAACCGTCTGCGTCCCGTCGCCGACGCCTTCGATCATCTGGCTGAAATCGAACGCCACCGGTTGCAGCAAGGGGCGGACGGGCGCCGGGTGATCGCGCTCAACGCCATTCACAATCGCTTCGAGGTGATGGTCAACGACAGGCTGTCGGTCAACCGCACCCCCTTCAGCAGCCATCTGCGCCAGGGCTTCGTCCTGCCCGGCCCCGGTTATGCCGAACCACCCAGCCGCTCGCCCTTGGCCTTGTGTGGCTGGCTGACCCAAGCCATGGGGCGCCGTCAGCGGGTTCCGGTGACCGAGGCGGTGCGGCTGACCTCCAACCTGCATGAATTGTTGCACGGTCAGCCCTCGGCACAGCGGCTGAACAATATTTTGCAATCGGCGGCGCCGTTGCTGGCGCTTTTGGACCATCCCGGTCTGGCCGCCGACGAGGAACCGGCGGCACTCGATGCTTTGCGGCAGCGCCTGTCGCGGCAGCGTTATTCCGTCGCCTTGGCGCCACGCCTGCACGTGCCGATGGTCGCCGCTTTGCCGCCCCGGAAACAGGCGCCGTGCCGGCTGGCCACCACCGAGGATTGGGAGGATGACGATTTCATCGCCCTGGCCCGGCGTCATTATAACGGCATGTTCGCGGCCAATATCCTGGTGCGCACCCGCTCGGCGTGGAATTGCCTGTCGGTGCTGGCCGGGCTCGGCGATTGCGGCAGCGTGCCGGGGCGGGCCGCGGTCATCGCCAGCGAAAAGGCGCATCCCTTGGCCCAGCAATTGCGCGCCCATGATTGGGGCGTCGATGTCGTCGCGCGGGCCGAGGACGTTGGCCGCGATGGCGATTTGGTGGTGTTCACCGAACGCACTTTGTTTTTTGGCCGTTCCCCGGAAGACGCTGCCGCCGACTTGGTACGGGCGGTGGCGAAACTGCGATCGGGCGGGATGGTTGCGGTGACCGACAGCGTAGCGCTGGACGGCGTCGCCGATGACGGCGAATTCAACGCCGCGCTGGCCTGCGGCGACGCTTTCGCCGAGGCGGCCCGCGCCTGCCTGGGGTTGGAGCGATTGCCGGCGGCACCGGCGGCGGTGACCGCCCTGACCCTGGACCGCAGTGCTTTCACCGATTCCGACCGTCGGCTGTTCCACTTCGTCAGTGAAGAAGGCGGGCGGTTGTGGCTGAGCGGGACTTGGTTTCTGGTCAAGACGGGAGAGGCGACCGCAGGCGGTGCCGACGCTTTCGCCCGTGCCATCCGTGCCGCCAACAGGGCATCGGCATGCTGTCGCTGATCCTTTACGGTCGCAACGACGCCCATGGGTATAACCTGCACAAGCGGGTGGCCATCAGCCTCAATTGCATGGCCGAGGTGTTGGACGGCGAGAACGACGAGATCGTGTTCGTCGATTTCAATACACCCGACCCGCTGCCGACTCTGCCCGAGGCCATCGCCGATACCTTGACCGCCAAGGCGCGGCGGGTGCTGCGGGTGCTGCGGGTGCGTCCCCAGCAGGTGGAGGCCTGGCGTCATCTGACCCACCTGCCGGTTCTGGAACCGCTTGCCCGCAACGTTGCCCTGCGCCGCTGCCATCCCGGCAATTCCTGGGTGTTGTCGACCAATACCGACATGATCTTCATACCGCCGATCCCCGGCGCCAGCCTGTCGGCGACGGTGGCCGGGCTGGCGCCGGGAATCTATCATCTGCCGCGGTTTGAAGTGCCCGAAGGCCTATGGGAGCGGTTCGACCGCACCGATCCGGCGGCGGTCTTCGCCGCTCTCGGTCGACTGGCCCCGGCCCTGCATCTGCCGGAAATCGTCGCCGGGTCGCCGCCGGCCCTGTTCGACAACCACGGCGACTTCCAGTTAGTCCCCCGCCATTGGCTGGAGGGGATCGACGGTTTCGACGAGAGCATGCTGAACGGTTGGATCGTCGATTCCAACACCTCGTGCCGCCTGGCCCTGCGGCACGGGCCGGCTCACCCGTTTCCCGGCGGCTGGCAGGGCTATCATTGCGACCATACCCGTCAACCCGGAACCTTCCACGGTCGCCACCACGTGGAAAACGACTTCCGCCGCTTCGTTGTTGAAATCAGCGCGGCGGACCTGCCGGGGCAACGCCAGAACTGGGGGTTGGTCAGCGAGGCGGTGGAGGAAATCCGCCTGGGCGCGGACCGTACCGACAGTGAACTGGTCGCCTTGTTGCCGATGCTGGGGCCGCCGCCGCCACAATCGCTGTCGACCGTCTACGCCCCCGAGGTCTTCGATCTGGCCCATTATCCGGCCGAGCATGTGCTGCCCTTTCTGTGCGACCTGCTGGTACCGTTGCCGCGCCATTGGCAGGTGGTCTGGAGTGGCGGGCGCGATCGCGTCGGCGACATGCTGGCCGAGGCGCTGATCCGCCTGGGCTTCACCCATCCGTTGCGACGCGACGTCCCCGCCGCTCTCGCCGACGCCGAGGTGCTGGTGTTTGAATTCGGCGCCGCCAGCCAAGACCTTGATCCCGGCTGTGCCGATGGCTGGAGCGCCGACGACCTGGAACGCTTGGCCGGGGTGCGCCGGCACCTGTTCGAGCTGGTTGACCTGGAGCGCGCTCGACTGGCAGCGGGGCGGTTGCCGCGACTGGTGATCGCCGTCAACGCCGTGCATAACCGGTTCGAGGCGGCGGTGCATGACTGCCTGGCGGTGGCCCGCGATCCCTACTCGACCCGGCTGCGCCATGGCGCGGTGCTGGCCGATCCGCCATCCACGGAAGGCGAATGGACACCGCGCGCCCTGGCCGCCTGGCTTGAGCGTCGCCTGGGGCGGCGGCAAGTGCCGATCACCGAGGCGGTGCGCCTGTCGACCTACGTGGAGGCGTTGCGCCAGGGACGGGTTCCGCCCGGCCACGAAACGGCCATCGGTCGCGCCGCCCTGGTGGTGTGCGCGGCCTTGCGTCATCCCGCTGTTGCCGCAGCGGAGACCGAGCGGGCCATCGCCCTGGTCGAGACCTTGCGTCCCGGACACGGCTTGCATCCGGCGCAGGAACCGACCCTGCCCGACCCGGATGCCGCCCCCAGCCGGCTGGTCAACTGGCACGATTGGGATGATCCATCCTGGCTGGCGCTGGCGCGGCGGTATCTGGGCGGGGCGTTCGTCGCCAATTGTTTTCGCCGCGACGCGGGACTTTGGCGCACCGCGCATATCCTGCGGCAACTGCAATGCCTGGGCGTCGGCGGGCCGGCGGCACGGGTGGCGGTGGTGGCGGCCAGGGGCGATGCGCTGTGGGATGTGCTCAGCGAAATGGGGTGCCGTGTCTGCGTGGTCGATGTCGGCGGCACGGGTTTGGCGCAAGCGCCGGTTTCCGGTATTCGCGTCGCCTCGCGGGTCACTTTCGGCATCGGACCGGAGGATGACGGTTACGACGCCGTAATCGTGCTGGCGGAAACCGAAGCGGCGTCCGGGTGGGTGTGGCGGCTGCGTCCCGACGGGATTCTGGTGCAGGCGGCCGAGGTGGAGGTGTCGGCGCCTGTCCCGCCGCCTCTGCCGGTCGGGCTGGCGGCGCTGCCTTCCGCCCCCTTGCTTGCCGACAGCCTGACCCTTGACGCTTTCGTCCGTCGGGATGATCGCGGGCGGGCGTGGCTGCCCGGCCTGTGGTTCGCCCGGCGGCAAGGGACCGGCCATGCCTCGGCCTGAACGGTTATTGGCGCGGCACTTGCGGGATGGTGGCGTCGCCGGGCTGTCGCTGGACGTGTTCGACACGCTGGTGCTCCGTCCCTCACGCCCGGAAATCCTGCGGTTTGGCGCCATTGCCGGTCACCAGCACCGGGCCCTGGTCGAGGCCGGGTGGCAAAGTCCGGGCGTATCGGCGCTATGGCGGACCCGTCTGCGCTGCCATAAGGCCGCCTATGACCAACGGCGCGCGGGCGGCCCTGAACCGCGCCACCACGACATCCTGATCGCCATGTGTCCGCCGCTGGCCCTGCCGATGGCGGCGGTCGAGGTGCTGGCGGCGGCGGAAGTGGCCTACGAAACCGCCATCGCCCGCCCCAATCGTCGATTGTTGCGCCTGCTGGACAACATTGATCTGCCTGTGGTGTTGACGTCGGACATGTATCTGCCGGCGGCGGCGCTGGCCCGGATCGTGGCGGCGGCGTGTCCACGCCTGGCCGGGGCACCGGTGGTGGTCAGCGCCGAGCACGGGACCAGCAAGCGGGCCGGACCGTTATTCGACATCGCCGTCGCTCGCCTGGGGTTGACGCCGGACCGGGTTGTGCATGTGGGCGACGACCCGCTGGCCGACGTGACGCGAGCGCGGGAGCGGGGCTTGACTGCCCTGCATTGGCCGCGCCCGTTGCCGTGGCGCCTTGCCCATCGGGCCAAGGACCGGCTGGCCCGTGCGGTCATGCGCCGGATGGGGTGGATCGCGTCGGCATCCGCCTGAAAATCTCGATGCGGTCGGGCAGGCGGTTGCGTTGTTCCACCGCCGCCGCCGACAACATCACCCGCAGAAATGTCGGTGGCTGAGGGGCGTCCGCGCGGGGGCGGAGAACCATTTCCTTGGTCAGGCAGCCATTGTCATTGGTTTCGCGCCAGTCGAGCAGGTGGAAATAGGAATGCCCGCCCGATGCCAGGATGCAGGGCATCTCGGTGCGGTTATCCGTCAACGCCCGCCACTGGGCGCGGATGACGAAATCGGCGGATGCGGCTTCGGCATCCAGCGGGACGTCGAGGTGGCAGCCTTGAAAGATGTCGGCACAGTCGAAAGACAGGCCGCTCGCCGCCTGTTCCAGGGCCGGAGGGTGCGGGCCATGGGCGACCAGGACGTCGCCAAGCGCCGCCCCGGCAAAGCTGGCGACGGGGCTTTCTTGGTCGTGGCGACGACGGGGTGAGGTCCGCTCGAGCGTTTCCAGGGTCTGGCGGACGGTGGCCAGTTCCTCGGCGTTGGCGACGCGGCCGGCATCGGCGAAAATCGTCTCGGCCTCATGGAACCGCTGGCGCCAGTCGGCGATGTCGTCGAGCAGATGGGCATAGGCCAGCACGTTCTCGCGGTAATCGTTCTCTTCGACGCCACGAAAACGCCAGAGCTGGTGAAAGTAAGTGGCGATGTCGTTGTCGACGTGGAAACGGGCGTAATCCGCCAGATGAAGGATGCCGGTACGGCTGATATGGGCGTTGGTGGCCAAGGTCCAGTGCGGCCGCGACTGCCGCATGGTGCGGCGAATGGCCAACAGATTGTCGCGCAGGACCGTCCAGTCGCCGCCGCGGCGAATGGTTTCGTAGCCGGCGCCGACCGAATCGATGCTGATGGCGAAGGACAGCCGCTCCTTGTCCAGCAAGGTGCGCATGTGCTTGTGCACAAGGGTTCCGTTGGTCATCAGGGTCAGGCGGACCGGTGCCATGGCCGGGTCGGCGATGAACTCGCGCAGCACCCGCACCGCCGAGGGTACCGCCAGGGGTTCGCCGCCGATCAGCGTCAGATCGAGGGCGGCGGGCAGATCGTTCCACCAGCGCCGCACCAAGTCATAGGTGATCTGGTCTTCGTCCTTGCGGCGGCGGGCGACTTGCATGCAATGGGCGCAGGTGAGATTGCAGCGAAAGCCGAAATTCAGGTAGATGCGCAAGGGGGTTGCCGTCGCCTCGTGTCGGCCCTGGGCGAATTCCAAGGCGGCAAGGCGGGCATTGGCGCGCTGGCGTGGCGACAGGTCGGGGGCGGCGGCCAGGGCATCGAGGTCGGCATAGACCTGGCTTTGGTTGAGAATGGATTTGAACAAGGCGCAATCGGCGCAGCCCGGAACCATGGGGCCGTCGCCGCGACCGTCATGGGCGCGCCGCAACTCGGTCAGGTGCGGCTGGTTCCAGGTTGTCGCCAGGGATTCGTTCCGCTCTGACAGGGCCGCATAGGTGTCGGTGGCGCCGGCATAATAGCAGCAGGCGGAAACCCGGTTGTCGGGCGCCGAGATGTTGAGTTCCAGCCAGGGGGCCGAACAGCGCATGGTCAGCAATCCGCCGGGGCGGTGATACGGTATAGCGCCAGTCGGTCGGGCAGCACCGCCTCGGTGCCGGCCAACATCGGCTTGAGGGCGACTTCCAGTGGTCGGTCATGGCCGATATCGTCGATTGCCACCACCATGTCGACCGTGTGGCCGCCAGCGTCGCGGCGCAAATCGCGCGACAGCAGGCGCAGACCGGGTTGCGGATCGAAGACGGCGATTGCCGGCAGGGTGTCGGCTCCTTCTGCGAGCGGGCTCCACCCCAGGCGGATGCGCACCATGTCGGCGCCCAAGGCCGGGCGGGGAAATTGCAGCACGTAAACCTCGGCCAGTGAATCCGGACGATAGGCCAGGGTTTCGCCCCGTTGGCGCAATGGCGCCGGCGGCAAGCGACCGGTGCGACCGATATGACCGCGTACGGCATCTCCTCCGATCACCTCGACCAGCGCCGGGCCGGTGGCGCCGATGGCGGCGCGGTCCTGGCGCTGGTGGCCGATGCGGTCGCGGAACAATTCCAGTTGCCCGACCTCGGTGGTGAAACCGGCCTCGCGGTATATGGCGATGGCCTGGTCGAAATGGTCGCGCCAGTCGGGGGAGTCGTCGAGCAGCCAGGGATAGGACACGATGTCCTCGGCGTATTGGGGCTCTTCCATGCCGCGCGACAGGTTGATGGAATGGAAGGTGCAGGGAATGCGGTGGGCGACGTGGAAGCGGGCGAACTCGGCCAGATAAGGCAGGCCGCTTTTCATCACCAGCGCATTGGTGGAAAGCGTCCAGTCCGGATGGCTGGTGTCCATCAGGGCGCGAATGGCCAGCAGGTTGCGTTCCACCTCGGCCCATGTGCCGCCGGCGCGGATGCGTTCATAGCCGGCGCCGATGGAATCCAGGCTGATGGCGAAGCCCAGGCGGCGTTTCGCCTTCAATGCCTCAAGGTGCTTGTGCACGATGGTGCCGTTGGTGAACAGGGTCAGCCGCACGGCCTCCAGGGCCGGGTCGGCGACGAAGGCGCGGATGAATTTGATCGCCGAGGGTATGGCCAGCGGTTCGCCGCCGATGACATCGACGCTGATGGCCGAGGAAAAGGCTGTCCACCATTTTTGCAACAGCGGCCACGACAATTCGATCTCATGCTTGCGCGTCGGGATCTGGATGCACATGACGCAGTCGATGTTGCAGGTCTGCCCGAACAGCAGGAAATAGCGCAAGGGCAGGGCCGTCGGCTGCACCCGACCGCAACGATAATCGTCGCGGGCCGCCTGGGTGTTGGCGTGCTGTTCGGGGCTCAGCCCCGACGCCAGCAGGGCGTCGAAATCCACATAGGGGGCGCTTTGGCGGTCGGGGCGGTTCTCGAAGAAATGGCAGCCGGCGCAGCCGTTGTCCCCGTCCGCGTGGCCGTCGGTGGACTGCAGGGCGCGCACCGCCTGTAGCCTGGGGTCGTTCCAGACCTCGGCGATTTCGGGTTGGCTGTCCATCAGCGGCGCCAGGGGAATCACCGGGCCGCGGTAATAGCAGCAGGAACTGATCTTGTTCTCTGCCGCGGTGATGAACATTTCGTGCCAGGGCGCGGGGCAACGCATGTTCATGTCGGTTCTCCGTGCCACCGGGTCAGCCGGGGATATCCTTGAAGCGGCGGTGCCGCACCTTGTCCTCGCACAGGGCGATGAAGTCGCGGTAGCCGACACGGCGACCGTCCACCAGCGGCACCACCAGATCGGCCAAGGCCTCGACGTCCCAGCCGGCTTCGGTCAATGGGCCGGAATATTTCAGCAGAACCTCGATGGCGCAGTCCTGCAGGCTATAGATGTCGAACAGGGCGACCGACTTCAAGATCACCGGGACGGTGATGGCGAAATCGGGCCATTTGGTTTCGTAGAGCGGGTCGCCGAGATCGCGCAGGAACAGGGCCTCGCCCCACGACAATTGCCCGCGTGTGGTCTGGGCGGCAATGTCGTAGACGAACGGGCGCGGCAGGGCCGCGCGGGAATAATGCCACAAATCCAGATCGAACAGGGCGAAGCCGTGCTGGCGCAGCATGATGTCGATGTTCGAGAACAGGTTGGCCTCGGGCAGGACGGCGCCGTGGAATTGCGCTTCCACCTGGAGGCCAAGGATGCCGCCGTCGCGCAGCAATCCGCGCGCGCCTTGCAACACCTCGTAATCGCTGCCGTCGGTATCGATCTTGATGAAGTCGACCCGACCGATGCCCTGGTCGACGCAGTACCCATCCAGTTCCACCACCCGATCGGCAAGCTGGAGTTCCTCGCCCCGGTTATCGACGTCGCGGTTCCAGTTCATCTCCAGCAGGTCTTGCGCCCATTGCGCCGTGGTGCGGGGAAAGAACTGGGTCGAACGGGCTTCGGGCGTCCACCACTCGGCATGGGTGTGGCGACGGCGATAGTCGTGGCAGCCGACAAAGGCAGCCTCGTAGGTGTCGGTGGCAAAGCCCAGGCCGTTCAGGCGTTCGACTTCCTTGACCAGGGGGTCGAATCCCCAAACCTTGAGGTTCGGGGCGAAATGACGCCAGTAGCGATCGATTCCCCCCGACACGCCGACGTCGAAAAAATGAAAATCGGTTCCGGCGAAGGCGCCGCGCTCGACGAGGTGCCGGCACAGCACCGGGTCGCGGTTGTAGCTGGTCAGGGCCATGGTTTCTCCTTGGCGGGCCGTGCGGATGGGGGGGCGCGGCAACGGTTCTGCGTCGGACGAATTGTTTGCGGTGGCGGCTAAATTAATCGTTAAGCCGAGGGTGGCTAATATGCACGGCAGTGCGGTTGGCAGCGATGGAAGCCGGCGTGTCCGAGGAACTTTTTCAACAGGCGGTCGGGCTGGTGCAGTCGGGACGTCTGGGCGAGGCTGGACGCCTTCTGACCGATCTGCTTGCCGTCGCCCCCGGCCATGTCGAGGCGGCCCGGTTGGCCGTCAAGCTGCGCCTGCTTGATGGTACCGCCACTGCCGCCGATCTGGAACAATTGGCCGCCGATCATCCGGATCACGAGGAAATCGGCTTCGAGGCGGGGGTCGGGTGGCTCCAGGCGGATAACCAACGCCAGGCCATCACCTGTTTTCGCCGCCATCTGCAGCACTTTCCAGATCATGCCGGAACCTTGTTCAATCTGGCCTGGGCGCTTCGCCGACAAGGGGCGGACAGCGAAGCCGAGGCGCTCTTGCGGCGGTTGCTCACCGTCGCTCCGGGCCATGGTGCCGGGTGGTTCAATCTGGGCACCCTGCTGGCCGATCATGGTGCTCATGCCGGCGCCGCCACCGCTTTTGAAACCAGTCTGCGGTGCGGATTCGATGCCAAGCCGGCGATGATCGGTCTGGCCTTGGCGACGTTGCGCCAAGGAAGAGTGGATGCCGCCGAAGCCATGCTGGGCGCCTTGTCTCCCGCCGTCCGTCACGAGGCGCCGGTTCTGGCCCTGCGGGCGGAAATCGCCGTGGCGCGGGGCGATGACCGTGGCGGCTTGATCCTGTATGACCAGGCGACGGCCCAGGCGCCCGATCAACTGCCGCTGAGATTGGGGCGATTGCGGCTTCAGCGCCGGCTGGGGCAGGCCCAGTCGGTCTTCGATGAAACCGTGGCGGAACTCGATCGACCGCAGGCTGCTGTCGGGTTGTTGTTGGAACTGTGCGCCGCCGCCCAGGTCCTGCGTCGTCTCGACATCGCCGAGGCGGCAGCCCGCCGTGCGGTGGACCTGGCGGCGGATGAGCCGATGGCCATCAACGCCTTGGCCAAGAGCCTGGCCATGAGGGGGAGCAATGCCGAGGCGGCGGCCTGTTTCCGCATGGCCCTCGCCCTGGCGCCTGACAACGCCGCCCTGCACAGCAACCTGATCCATGCCATGGTGCACGACGAATCCGGTTCGCCATCGCAACTGTTCGCCGAAGCGCAAAATTTCGGGCGGTATTGGGAGGGGCGGCTGTCGCCGATGCCGCCGCCGCCGCCATTGCCCGACGATGATCGGCGGATGGTCCGGATCGGCTATGTCTCCGCCGATTTTTGCGATCATGCCGTCGCCTATTTGATCGAGCCGCTGTTGCGCCGCCATGATCGCCAACGCTTCCATGTCACCTGCTATCATGTGGCGCGAAGTTCGGATCATGTCACCGACCGCCTGCGCGGCTTGGTGCCCCGGTGGCGGACCCTGCCCTGCGACAGTGACGATTTCGCCGCCATGGCGGCCACTATCCGCGCCGACGGCATCGACATCCTGGTCGACCTCAGCGGCCATACCGCCGGCAATGTCCTGCCCATGTTCGCCTTGCGTCCGGCGCCGGTCCAGGTTTCCGCCATCGGTTATCCCGGCACCACCGGGCTTGGTCGCATGGATTACCGGCTGGTCTATGGCGGCTCGCCCAAGGGCGGCGACGATCCCGCTTTCAGTTCCGAGACCCTGGTGCCTTTTCCCGCCTTCCTGCCGTTTCAGGCACCCGCCGCGGCGGTTCCGGTCGGGCCGCCGCCGGTGCTGGAACGGGGCTACGTCACTTTCGCCGCCCTCAATAAGTTCGCCAAGGCCTCGGTCGGCGCGAGACGGGCCTGGGCGCGCATCCTCGCCGCCCTGCCGACCGCCCGGCTGGTGGTGCTGGCGCCGCCGTCGCAGGCGGCGGTCATTCGCGCCGGCTTTGTCGCTGATGGTGCCGGCGCCGAACAGGTCGAGGTGATCGAGGAACTGGCGTTGGACGGATGGCTGGCGCTGATGGAGGAAATCGACATCGCCCTGGACTCGTTTCCCTATCGTGGCGGCACCACGGCCATGATGTCGGACTGGCGGGGAGTTCCCCTGGTGGCGCTGTTGCCCGAAGGCCAGGGCAAGGATGACGACCGTCGTCTGTACTGCCGCGACGAGGACGAATACGTGGCCACCGCCGTCGCCCTGGCCAGTGATCTCGACCAGTTGGTCGAACGGCGCGCGGAATTGCCGTTGATCGCCCGTCTTGACGAAGGGGCCAACGCCGATTTGGCCATCCGTGCCCTGGAACGTCTGTTCCGCGAGATTTGGTCGACCTATCTGGAGGGGCGGAGCCGGGCATGACCGAAGACCGCCCCGATGCCAGGCTTTGGCGGGCCATGGGGCTGCCTTTCGGTGCTCCCGGTGACGGGATGTCCCTGGGGGAGACCGTGGCCCGGATCATCGGGCCGTTCTGCCGATGGTTGGTTGGAGAGGTGGGTGGCGGGGCCGTGGCGGTCATGCGCGAGGGTCGCCTGATCGCCGATCTGACCCGGTTGTTGGGCGGTCCGCCCATGGCCGAAACCTGGCTCAATCGTCGTCTGACCATGCGTGCGGCTATCGCCGATGCGGACGATGGCGAAGCTCTGCTCAATTTCCTGGTACGGGCGCGGCGCCAGCCCTTGGACGGTGCCGCCGCCGCGCGGGAACTGGGGCTGGATCATGTGCCGCCGCCGTCATGGCGTGCGGATGTATTGGATAACGCGACGGCGCAGGGGCGTTTCCTCGCCTGGCTGGGCGAAGGGGATTCCGCCCGCCAAGTGATAACGGTTGGCCGGGATCTGCGCCGGCGCCTGTTGGCCCATTTGGCCGCGTGCGGTGCCGATGTGACCCGGCCCATGACCTTGGTCGACCTTGGCTATGCCGGCAATATCCAACATGCCCTGGCCCGGATTTTGGCCATCGAGGATGGAGGGCCAGCCCCGCGCGGCCTGTATCTGCTGACCACGGCGGGGATCCGATGGGCCCGCCGTGCCGGCTGTGTCGCCGAAGGCTTTCTTGCCGATGGCGGCGATCCCGCCCCGTTGGTGCGGCTGTTCGCTCGCTCGCCCGAACCGTTGGAGCTGTGCTGCACCACGCCCGGATTGGGGACCGTGGCTGATTATGACAAGGATGGCGCTCCTCGTTTGCTGGCGCCGCCATGGGGTGGCGATCAGGCGGCGGCCATGACCACGCTTCAGGCCGAGGTGATATCCAAGGTGGGCGAGGCGGCCGGCGATGTGGTTTCCGCCCGGCTATCCCTGGCCCGCCTGTTGGCCTTGCCCAGTCGGACCGAGGCGGCGGCGGTGGCATCGTGGGTCTATGACGAAAACATGCCCGAAGGGCTTCGGCTCTTGTGTGGCGGCGGGAACACGGCGACCGATCCCTGGGCCGCCGACCGGGCGCAAGTGCCGTGGCCGGCGGCGGCGGCCCGCCTGGCCGGGGCGGATGACCGCGCGTTGGTGGCCGGGGCTTTGCGTCTGATCGATGGCGGTAGTGAATTATTATCCAATTGACCCTTACGCTGGTGGGGCAGAATGCACCAGCGGAGGGAACGGTCGTGAAAATACTGGTTCTGGGCGGCGGCGGCTTCATCGGCAGCCATCTGGTCGAACGGCTCAAGCAAGAAGGGCATTGGGTTCGCGCCGTCGATCTGAAATATCCGCGTTACGCCGCGACCCCCGCCGACGATTTCGTCATCGGTGATCTGCGCGATCCGGCGCTGGTCCGCTCGGTGATCGATACGCGTTTTGACGAGGTCTACCAGCTTGCCGCCGACATGGGCGGGGCCGGCTTCATCTTCACCGGCGAGAACGACGCCGCCATCATGCACAATTCCGGCACCATCAACCTGAATGTGCTGGACGCCTGTTGGCGGCGCAACATCAAGCGCATCTTCTATTCCTCCTCGGCCTGCATCTATCCGCAGGAAAACCAGACCGATCCCGACAATCCGGTGTGCAGCGAGGACAGTGCCTATCCCGCCCATCCCGACAGCGATTACGGTTGGGAAAAGCTGTTCAGCGAGCGCCTGTATCTGGCCTATGGCCGCAATCACGGCATGGATGTGCGGATCGCCCGCTATCACAACATCTTCGGCGAGAAGGGGTCGTGGCACGACGGGCGGGAAAAGGCGCCGGCGGCCATTTGCCGCAAGGTGGTGATGGCCGCCGATGGTGATGCCATCGACGTTTGGGGCGATGGTCGGCAGACCCGTTCGTTCCTTCATGTCTCGGAATGTCTGGAAGGCACCATCCGGCTGATGCGTTCGGATTTCATCGGACCGGTCAATATCGGCTCGCAGGAAATGGTCAGCATCAACCAACTGGTTGATGTGGTCGCCGACATCGCCGGCAAGACGGTCAGGAAGAATCACATCCCCGGACCGCTGGGGGTGCGCGGCCGCAATTCCGACAATCGTTTGATCGCCGAGAAGCTGGGTTGGGCGCCGTCGCAGCCGCTGCGCGTCGGCCTCGACGTCACCTACCGGTGGATCGAACGGCAGGTACGAGCCAACGCCCGCGATCTCTGATCCTTCACGCCAGGGCCGCCGCCAGGGCCGCGATCACCCGGTCCTGGTCGGCCTCGTCCAGCGCCGGGAACAACGGCAGCAGGATGATGCGGTCCTGGGCCGCTTCGGAAACCGGCAGCGTCCAGGCGCGCCCGCCATAGGGGGGCTCGCGGTGGGCGTTCATGATGCCGCGGCGGGTGGCGATGCCAGCGTCGAGCATGGCTTGCATGACGGCGCGCTGGTCGCACCCCGCCGGCAGCCAAACCGGGTAGCTTTGCCAATTGCTGCGCGCCCATGGCGGCTGGACCGCCAGCGTGACCGACGGCACGCGCTGGCCGAGCTCGGTGTGGTAACGCTGGGCCAGATGACGCCGTCGTTCCAAGATCCAGGGCAGGCGGCGCAATTGCTCGCGCCCCACCGCCGCCTGCAAATCGGTCATGCGGTAGTTGTAACCCAGTTCGGCGTATTGCTCGAAGATCACTTGGGCGGCGCCGTGCCGGGCGGTGTCGGGCACCGTCATGCCGTGCTGGCGCAGCAGGCGGAAGCGGGCGTCAAGGGCCGGGTCGGCGGTGGTCAGCATGCCGCCTTCGCCGCAACTGATCACCTTGCGCGGATGGAAGGAAAAGCAGGCGATGCGCCCGGCGGGGCGGCCGATCCATTGCCATGCGCCGTCCAGTCGGATTTCGCTGCCCAGGGCGCAGGCGGCATCCTCGATTATCGGCAGGCCGAGGGCCGAGGCGACCGCCAACAGGCCGCCCAGGTCGCAGGGCATGCCCACCTGGTGCACCACCAGCACGGCACGGGTGCGGGGGGTGATCGCCGTGGCCAAGGCGGCGGCATCCATGCCCAGGGTGGTGGCGTCGATGTCGACGAACACCGGCTCGGCCCCGACATAACGCACGGCGTTGGCGGTGGCGATGAAACTGTGGCTGACGGTGGCCACTTCGTCACCGGGGCCGATGCCCAGGGCGAGCAGAGCCAGATGCAGCGCGTTGGTGCAATTGGCGACGGCGCAGGCATGCGGGCTGCCGACCAGGGCGGAGAATTCCGTTTCGAAGGCGGCTACTTCGGGGCCTTGGGTCAGCCAGCCCGACCGCAGGACGCGGGTGGCGGCGGCGATTTCGGCATCGCCGGTTTCCGGTCGGGTGATGGGGATCATGCTCATGCGGGGTCTCGTCTCGGGGCGGCTTCCGCGTGCAGTCTGGGCGGCAACAGGGGCGGCCTGTCAAGGCGCGATCGCGCCGCCGCCGCTTGCCGTCCTCCGTCATCACGGTATAAGGTGACGTCCTATCAACGCGTTGGGGATATTCATGCCCGTGGCCGCATCCGCCCGCTTGGGGGTGGACACCAAGATATTCCATCCCGATCTGGTCAACATCTACGGCTGCGCCATCGGCGATGGCACCACCGTCGGGCCGTTCGTCGAAATTCAGGCCGATGTGGTTATCGGCGCCCGCTGCAAGATTTCCTCGCATTCCTTTCTGTGTTCGGGCGTGACCCTCGAGGACGAAGTGTTCATCGGCCATGGCGTCATGTTCACCAATGACCGCAATCCTCGTGCTGCCGGCCCCGACGGTCGGCTCAAGGGGGGCGACGACTGGCTGCTGGAGCCGGTGGTGGTGCGCCGAGGCGCCTCCATCGGCAGTGGGGCGGTCATTCTGCCCGGTGTCCAGATTGGCGCCGGGGCCATGGTCGGGGCCGGTGCCGTGGTGGTGCGCGACGTTCCCGCCGGCATGATCGTGGTCGGTTCTCCCGCCAAGGTGATCGGCCCGGTGGCGGAGGGCGGCGCATGAGCATTGGTGTCGGTGTCGTCGGCTTCGGCTATTGGGGCCCCAACCTTGCCCGTAACCTTGCCGTCGCCGACGGCGTTGATCTGGTGGCGGTGTGCGACGCCGACCCGCGGGCGCAAGCCCGGGTCCAGCGGCTTTATCCCGGGGTTCGCACCTATGCCGCCTTGGATGAATTGTTGGCCGATGGCGGCGTCGATGCGGTGGTGGTGGCGACGCCGGTGCGCAGTCATGCGGACTTCGCCTTGGCGGCGTTGCGCAGCGGGCGTCATGTCCTGGTGGAAAAACCCATGGCCGAGACCGTCGCCCAGGCCGAACGGATGGTGGAGATTGCGGCGGCCAAGGGATTGACCCTGATGGTCGACCACACCTTCGTCTATACCGGGGCGGTGGCCCGCATTGCCGCCATGGTGCAGGCTGGCGAATTGGGGCGGTTGCTCTATTACGATTCGGTGCGCATCAATCTCGGGCTGTTCCAGTCCGACGTCGATGTGTTGTGGGATCTGGCGGTGCACGACCTTTCCATTCTCGATCATCTGACCGGGGCGATGCCGGTCGAGGTATCGTGCATCACCCACAGCCATTTTCCCGATACGCCGGCCAACATGGCCTATCTGACTCTGTTCTATGGCGACGGGCTGATCGCCCACACCCACGTCAACTGGCTGTCGCCGGTGAAGATTCGCCAGACGGTGCTGGGCGGCGAACGTCGCATGGTGGTCTATGACGACATCGAGCCCGATGAGAAGCTCAAGATTTATGATCGCGGCGTCAGCTTTTCCGGCGCCGCCGATTTGTCGGCGGCACGGCGGGTGGATTATCGATCGGGCGACGTGATCATCCCGGCCTTGGAGCGGGGCGAAGCTTTGGCCGGAGTGGTCGGCGCGTTCCGTGATGCCGTCACCATCGGGCGGCCTTTGTCGACGGATGGTCGGGCCGGATTGCGGGTGGTGCGGATTCTCGAGGCGGCGGGGCGTTCGGCCAAGGAACGCGGGCGCGCTGTCCTGCTGAGAGGGGAATGAGATGAAACTGCAGGGCTGCAAGGTTCTGGTCACCGGCGGTGCCGGTTTCGTCGGCTCGCACATCATCGACCAATTGGTCGATGAAGGCTGTGCCGACATCGTCGCCGTGGACAATCTGGTGCGGGGACGGGTGGCGAACCTGGCCCCGGCCATGGCCCGCGGTCCGGTGCGTCTGGTCGAGGGCGACATTCGCGATCGCCAGTTGTTGGACGGTCTGGTCGCCGGCTGCGATCTGGTGTTCCACCAAGCCGCCTTGCGCATCACCCATTGCGCCGAGGATCCCCGTGCCGGTTTCGAGGTCATGGCCGGGGCCAGTTTCGATCTGCTGGAATGCTGTGTCCGTCATCGGGTGCGCCGGCTGGTGGCGGCGTCGTCGGCTTCGATCTACGGTCTCGCCGAGCACTTCCCCACCGACGAGGATCATCACCCCTACGATAACCGCACCTTCTATGGTGCCGCCAAGATGTTCCTGGAGGGCATGCTGCGCTCGTATCACGCCATGTCCGGCCTGGATTACGTGGCGCTGCGCTATTTCAACGTCTATGGGCCGCGCATGGACATCCATGGCAAGTACACCGAGGTTTTGGTGCGTTGGATGGATCGGCTGAAGGCTGGTCAGCCGCCGTTGATCTTCGGCGACGGCAGCCAGACCATGGATTTCGTCCATGTCGTCGATGTCGCCCGCGCCAATATCCTGGCGGCCAAGGCCGAGGTGTCGGATCGGGTCTTCAACGTTGCGCGCGGCGAGGAAACCTCGTTGTGCGATCTCGCCCGCACCCTGGCCGAGGTCATGGGGCGGAGCGAATTGACGCCGGAATTCGGCCCCGAGCGTAGCGTCAACCCGGTGCCGCGCCGTCTGGCCAGCACTGCCAATGCCCGCAAGGAACTGGGGTTCAAGGCGGAAATAGGGCTAGCCGACGGTTTGCGCGATCTGGTCGGATGGTGGGACGCCAATCACGTCGCCGGCTGATCCGCGCTGGGGAAGGAGGCGACGGCCCGCCCGATGCGGTCGATTTCCCCATCGGTCATATCCATCGAACAGGGCAGGCCCAGAACCCGCCTTGCGAGGGTGTCGGTGACCGGCAACGGCAGGCGAGGGCAGGTGCTGAAGGCGGGCTGGCAATGCAGGCCGTCCTCCCACCAGCGCCGGGTGGCGATGGCATGAGTTTGGCAATGGGCGGCCATGGATCGGGCATCGCCGTCCAAGGTGACGCAGGCGGTGCTGGCGACCCAATCCGAGCCCAGTCCGGGCGGCCAGGCGACCGTCTTCGGCAGGGCCCGGCGTAACCCCAGCAAGGTGGCGGCGAAGGCGGCGCGGGTTGCCGGCCAGTGGTCCAGGGCAGCCAGGGCCACCGCCGCCTGATATTCGCTGGCCTTGGCGTTGAAGCCGGGCAGCGCGGCTTGGCGGCGACCATGGGCGAAACCGAAATTGGCGATGGCGCGGGCACGGTCCATCACGGCCGTGTCGCGACAAACGATGAAACCGCCTTCCCCCGCTCCCAGAACCTTGGTGGCGTGCAGGCTGACCACGGTGGCGAGCATCGAGGATTGGACGGTATCAAAGCCAGCGGCGGCGTCCACCACCACCGGCACGCCGTGGTCGTGGGCGAAACGCTGCCACGGCTCCGGGTCAAGCGGGGCGCCGAACGGGGAGATGAGCATGATCGCACCGACCTTGGCCGGGGCGCGGGCGACGGCTTCGGCGGCCAAGTCCGGGGTAAGGGCCTGGCTGGTGTGATCGACATCGACAAGAAACGGCACCAAGCCGGCGGCGACGATGGCGTGACCCGAGGCGGCGAAGGTCCAGGCCGGCACAACGCACAAGGTTCCGGGGGCAGCCTGAACGGCGGTCAGCGCCACGGAGAGTGCGACAGTGGCGTTGGCCGTCGGCAGAATCTCTCCGGCGAACCGGGTGCGCAGCCGGTCCGACAACTGGTTGGACAGCGGTCCCATATTGGAATAGGTGCGGCTGCCGTCGATGGCCCGCAGATAAGGCATCAGGCTGTCCGCCGCTGGCAGCAGGGGGCGCATGACCGGGATGGCATCTGTCTCCATGTCTGCACGCTAGCATGGAAATATTAACCCAATCTTGGTGAGATACGGCCAAAATGGCCGGGCATCCAGAAGGGAGCGCGTGATGAAGGGGATCATCCTTGCCGGCGGGACGGGAAGTCGTCTGCGACCGGTGACCTTGGCGGTGTGCAAGCAATTGCTGCCGGTCTACGACAAGCCGATGGTGTTCTATCCGCTGTCGGTGCTGATGCTGGCCGGCATCGACGACATTCTGCTGATTTCCACCCCACGCGATCAGCCTTTGTTTCAGCACCTGCTGGGCGACGGCAGCCATCTGGGCATCCGCATCGGCTACGCGGTGCAGGACCATCCCGGCGGTTTGCCCCAGGCCTTCACCATCGGTGAGGGCCACATGGCGGGCGAACGAACCGCCATGATCCTGGGTGACAACGTGTTCTTCGGCGAAGGCATGGGGGCGTTGCTGAGTTCGGCCATGCTAGGGCGCGGCGCCGTCGGCTTCTGCACCCGGGTCACCGACCCCCAGCGTTACGGCGTGGTGTCGTTCGGCGCCGACGGCAAGGTCGACAAGTTGCAGGAAAAGCCGGAGACTCCGCTGTCGGATTGGGCGATGACCGGGCTTTATGTGGTCGACGGCGATGCCGCCGCGCGCGGAGCCATGCTTAAGCCCTCGGCCCGAGGCGAGGTGGAGATGGTCGATTTGCTGGGCAGCTATCTCGCCCAGCAGCGGCTGTCCATGGTCAAGATCGGGCGCGGCTACGCCTGGTTCGACGCCGGCACCCACGACAGTCTGCTGGAAGCCTCGGAATTCGTCCGCACGGTGGAAGGCCGCCAGGGTCTGAAGGTGGCCTGCCTGGAAGAAATCGCGCTCAGGCGCGGCTTCATCGATCTGGACCGTTTCGCGGTCTTGGCCCACGATGCCGGCGACACGTCCTATGGGCGCTATTTGCGGGCGGTACTGGCCGAAATGCGGGAGGCATGATGGACGGCAAGGTGGCGGTGGTGACGGGAGCGGGGCGGGGCATCGGCCTGGCGACGGCGCGGCTGTTGACGATGCGCGGCGCCACCGTGCTGCGCGTCGGACTGGGCGGCGAAGAGGCGCCTGATTATCTGGCCGCCGATATGGGCGATCCGGCCCAGGTCATCGATCTTTACCGTCAGGTGCACAAACGCTTCGGTCGTTTGGATATTCTGGTCAACAATGCCGGCATTCTGGGCGACGCCCGTTTGGGTATGATCGCCCAGGGCATGATGCAACGGGTGCTGGCGGTCAATCTGATGGGGGTGGTCAACAACATCCAGGCGGCGTCCAAGCTGATGCGGCGATCGGGTGGCGGCGCCATCGTCTCGCTGTCCTCCATCGTCGGTCTGCGCGGCAATGTCGGTCAGACCGTCTACGCCGCCTCGAAAGCCGGGGTGGTCGGCGCCACCTTGTCGGCAGCCAAGGAACTGGCCGTCGACAACATCCGCGTCAACGCCGTGGCGCCCGGTTTCATCGACACCGACATGGTCGGCCATCTCGACGACGCCACCACCGCCGAACGGCTGGCCGCCATTCCCCTGGGGCGGGCCGGCACGGCGGACGAGGTGGCCGAAATCATCGCCTTCTTGTGTTCCGACGCCGCCGGCTACGTCACCGGTCAGGTGATCGGCGTCGATGGCGGGATGGTGTTGTGAGCGGCGCCCCCTGTTTCGTCATCGCCGGCGCCGGCGGTCTGGGCCGCGAGATGGCGGTTTATGCCCGCGACGCCGGCTTGCGGGTGCGTGGTTTTCTCGACGATACCGACGCCGACCCGCGTGGTTTCGGCCTGGACGTGCCGGTGCTGTCGAGTGTGGATTCCTATGTGCCGATGCCGCACGACGCCGTGCTGGTGGCGGTCGGCGATCCGGGCGACCGTGCCGCCATCGCCGCCCGTCTGACGGTGCGCGGCGCCGATTTCGGCCAATTGATCCATCCGCTCGCCTATGTGGCCCGGCCTTCGGTGCTGGGGCCGGGCTGTGTCGTCGCTCCCTTCGCCAGTATCGGCCTCAATGTCCGGCTTGGTCCCCATTGCCTGATCAATACCCATGCCGGTATCGGCCACGATGTCGAATTGGGGGCGGCTTGCGTGATTTCCCCGCATGCGGTGGTCAACGGTTTCGCCCGGCTCGGCGACGGTGTCATGATGGGGTCGGCGGCGGTGGTGGCGCCGCGCATTGTGGTGGGGGCGGCGGCCAAGCTGTCCGCCGGCACGGTGGTGTTGGCCGAGGTGGCCGCCGGGGCCACGATGTGGGGCAATCCGGCGCGCGCCTTGCCGCCGGCACCGTCAGGCACTAAACAGAACTGATTATTCGGGCAAGGGAGCCGTCATGGACGTGCAGGCAAAGTTGGACGAGGGTCGTGACCATCACCGCGAAGGACGCTTCGGCGATGCCGCGCGGTGCTACAAGGCGGCGCTGGAGGCTGAACCCAACAACGTCGATGCCCTCAATCTGATGAGCGTGCTGGCGCAGATGGCCGGTGATAACCGGACAGCGGCGGTGCTGGCGGCGCAGGCTATCAGCGTGCAGCCGGATTGGTACGTGCCCTACGTCTCCCTGGGTAACGCCTTGCAGGCCGGGGGCGAGCCGGGGCGGGCGGTGGACGCCTTTCAGCAGGCGGTGACGCTTTGTTCTGAGGCGCCCGAGCCCTATCTCAATCTGGCCAATGTGCTGAACGATCTGGGGCGTCACGCCGAGGCGGCCAAGATGGCGGTCGAGGCGGTGGTCATTGACGGCTCCATCCCCGAATCCCACAACGCCTTCGGTAATGCGCTGGCCGGCATGAACAGCCCGGAAGAGGCGGTCGAGGCCTATCAGAAAGCGGTTTATCTGCGCCCCGAATGGGACGTGCCGTGGTTCAATATCGGCGTCGCCCTGGCCACCCAGGGCAAGCACGACGAGGCCTTGGCCAGCTATCGCCATTCCATCGGCTTGGTTGACGGGGCGGTCAAGCGGTACAATCTGGCCAATTCCCTGGTGGCCGAGGGCCGTCTGGACGAAGCGGTGGCGGAATATCGCGCGGCCTTGGCCCTGGATCCCGATTACGTCGACGCCCACAACAATCTGGGCGCCACCTTGAAGGACATGGAACGCCTGGACGAGGCCGAAGCCTGTCTGGCGGCCGCTGTTTCGCGCGCTCCCGACAGTCCCGATCTGCATTGGAATCTGGCCTTGACCCAACTGATGAAGGGCGATTGGGCCAATGGCTGGCGTGAATACGAGTGGCGCTGGCGTATGCCTACCTTCACGCCGTTCAGGCGCGATTTCGCCTGTCCCGAGTGGCAAGGCGGCGACGTCGCCGGCAAGACCGTTCTGGTCAGCGCCGAGCAAGGCTTCGGCGACGCCATCGAGTTCTGCCGGTTGGCGAGTGTGCTGGCCGGACAGGGCGCCAAGGTGGTGCTGGAATGTCGCCAGGGATTGAAGCGACTGTTTTCCACCCTGGACGGCATTGACCGGGTGGTGTCGCCCGGCGACGATTACGGCGATTTCGACCTTTCGGTACCGCTGATGAGCCTGCCTCATCGGCTGGGCCTGACCCTGGAGTCGGTGCCGGCGACGCTGCCTTATCTGGCGGTGCCCGAAGGCGCCGGTGATTTCGCCGATGTGGCTGCCGCCCCTGGCCTCAAGGTCGGGCTGGTGTGGGCCGGTGGCGCCACGCGGCGCGACAACAGCCAGCGCTCCTGCACCGCCGCCGATTTCCGCCCGCTGCTCGACATCCTCGGCTGCACCTTCTTTTCCCTCCAGGTCGGACCCGAGGCGGCGCAGGTGGCCGATCTGCCCGGCATCGTCGATCTGGCCCCGCGTCTGGATGACTTCGCCGATACCGCCGCCGCCGTCGCCGCCCTTGATCTGGTGGTGTCGGTGGATACCGGCGTGGTGCATCTGGCCGGCGCCCTGGCCAAGCCGGTGCGCGTGCTGCTGTCGCGTCCCAGCAACGGCTTTTTGTGGATGCTTGGACGCGAGGACAGCCCCTGGTATCCCGGTGACTTCCGTCTGTTGCGTCAGCGCCAAGGCGGCGCCTGGGACGAGGTGGTCGAGCGGGTGGCGGCGGAACTGCGCGCCAAGGTGGCGCCATGAACCCCGAGCAACTGGAAAGCTTGCGCGCCGTGTTTCGCGATACTCTGGGCCTGGAGACAGGGGCGGCGGTGGACGATTTAGCCTATCGCGCCTTGCCGGCTTGGGATTCCATCGGCCATATGCGGCTGGTGGCGGCCATCGAGACCGCCTTCGACGTCATGCTCGACACCGACGAGGTGATCGACCTGTCCTCTTTCGCCAAGGCGGCGGCCATCGTCGGTCGCCATCTGGGTGGGGCCTAAACGGTGATTCCGAGGCTGGCGCCGGAATCGTCAGCGGATCGTCCGGCCTTGATCGACGCCGTCGATGGACGCAGCCTCAGCCATGCCCGATTGGCCGAGCGGCTCGAGCGCGAGGCGGCGTTGTGGCCGGCGCGCAAGGGCTTGGCACTGGTGGCCGCCGCGCCCCGGCTCGACCGGGTGTGCCGCTGGCTGTCATTGATGCGGGCCGGGCATGCCGTCATGTTGGTGCCGCCCGAACTGACGCCCGCCCGGCTCGACCGACTGGTCGAACGCTATCGCCCCGACTGGTTGCTGGGCTGGCCGTCCCATCCCGGTTATGCTGCCCTCGATGCCGAGGTGCAGGCGATCGAACGGCCAGACCCGCGTCCGTTGCATGACGATTTGTGTCTGCTGCTGTCGACCTCGGGCAGCAGCGGCGCGCCGCGCATGGTGCGGTTGTCGCGCCGCGCCGTCGCCGCCAATGCCACTTCCATCGCCCAAGCCTTGGCCCTGACCCCGCAGGATCGCGTCGCCACCACCTTGCCGCTGTCTTATTCCTATGGGCTGTCGCTGTTGCATTCCCATCTGGCGGCGGGGGCGACAGTGGTATTGAGCGGGCAAAGCGTGCTGGAACGCGGCTTTTGGGACATGGCCGGGCAGTACGGCCTGAGCTTTCTCGCCGGTGTGCCGTTCGTCTGGCAAAGCCTGCGCCGGCTTGACCTCGATGCCCTGGCGCCGGCCTCTCTGCGCTTCGCCACTCAGGCCGGTGGCCGTCTCGATCCGCGTCTGATCGAGTATTTCCACACCCTGATGGCCCGACGCGGCGGCGGTCTGTTCACCATGTACGGCCAGACCGAGGCGACGGCACGGATGACCGTGTTGCCGCCCGACCAAGTGCCGGTCCGGCTGGGATCGGTGGGGCGGCCCATTCCCGGCGGTCGGATCACCATCCGCGACGGTGTGGTGGTCTATGGCGGCGACAACGTGATGATGGGCTATGGCGAAAGCCGCGACGACCTGGGCCGCGGCGACGAGTTGGCGGGGGTGCTCGACACCGGCGATTACGGTCGTCTCGATGGCGACGGCTATGTGTGGCTGGAAGGCCGCGCCGGTCGGGTGGTCAAGGTGATGGGGCTGCGTCTCGATCTCGACGAGGTGCAGGCCCGCGCCGCCTTGTTCGGTTCGGCGGCGGCGCTGGTGCGGGGGGATGATTTGCTGGTGCTGGTGGCCGGGCCGTTGCCCGATAGCGCCGCCCGCGCGGCCTTCGCCGCCGAGCTTGGTCTGCCGCCGGTGGTGGTGCGCTGGCGGCAGGTGGCGGCGATCCCCTGGGCCGGCAACGGCAAGATCGATCTGGCCGCCCTCGAGGCGCTGGTCTGAACCGATCAGTCGGATTTGGCCTGGGTTTCGGCGGCGCGCATCTCTTCCAGCACCTCGGCGCACAGGGCGATGTCCTTGTAGGGCAAATTTTTGATGGTGTCGGAGGGCAGGGTCCACCAGCGGGTTCTCAGCAGGCTTTCGATGATCTTGTCGGGGAAACGGAAGCGGATGATCTTGGCCGGGTTGCCGACGACGACGGCATAGGGGGGAACGTCGTGGGTGACCACGGCGCCGCCGCCGATGCAGGCGCCGGTGCCTATGGTGCGACCGCGCAGCACCATGGCGTTGGCGCCGATCCACACGTCGCAGCCGATACGGGTGAAGGCGCTGGTGTCGCCGGCGGCGAAGCGGTCTTCGGCATCGGCATAATAACTGCGCTCTTCCCCAGCGCCGGGGATGTGGCCGGTGGTCAGGTATTCCATGGGATGGCGGCCGCCCCCCAGCACCACGTTCTGCGAGATCGAGCAATGCCGTCCGATGGTCAGCATGGGCGAGATCATGCCGTTGCCCAACATGTGGGAGTGCCGACCGATATAAAGGGCGCTGCCCAGGCCGAAGAAACTGTCCTGATCGGTGAACTGGACGCCTTCTTCCACGTAAACCATGCGGGCGGGATGCTGGTAGGAGATGTCCGATGGTTCGGTGAAATCCGACCAGTCGCAGGCAGAGCGAATCCAGCGCAGACGGTCTTCCTCGGTCATGAACGCCTCCAGGGGGTTGATGCTGGCCAAGCCAAGTGTATCATGGTCGATACCGGTTATCCGGCATCGCCGCCAGGGCATTTTGGCCCGCAAAAAGTTCATTTCTTTTTAACGTGGTTCATGCCATGATGCCTGTGTGGAAAAGGAGTCTGGGTCAATTGCCTGGATGCCATTCTCTGATAGAGGGTGTGCTCTGATCCGGACCACGACAAGGGCAGTCGGCACCGAGGGTGCCAAAGGCACCGCCGCCGACCGCCTCGCTTAACTAGGCCTTCCAGAAGGGGGTGTGCCATGGCTGACAGTGTTACCCTATCCAACTCCATCCGTTCCAACCTGCTCTCGCTGAACCAGACCTCGACGATGGTGCAACGCACCAACTCGCGTCTGTCGACCGGCTTGAAGGTGTCCAGCGCCATTGACGACGCGGTCGCCTACTTCCAGTCCAAGAGCTTGAACGACCGCGCTAGCGACTTGACCACCCGTAAGGACGGCATCGACCAGGGTATCTCGTCGCTGAAATCCGCTCTGACCTCCCTGGAATCCCAGGAAAAGATCATGGTCCAGATGAAGGGCCTGTTGCTCAGCGCCAAGTCTGCGACCAACACCGAGCGCGCTGATCTGGCGACCCAGTATCAGACCTTGGCCAAGCAGGTCACCAACCTGGTCAACGACGCCAACTATCAGGGTCTGAACCTGCTGAACTCCACCGTGGCTCAGCTGACCGTTCAGTTCTCGGACAAGACCGCCGCTCAGTTGCAGGTGCAGGGCGTCGACGTTCGTGTTACCCAGTTGGCCGGCTTCACCTATGGTGCCGCCACCGCTCTGGGCCGTACCTTGTCGCTGGCTTCCGGCCTGACCGGTGCTGGTTCCGAATGGTCCGGCGTTTCCAACTCGGTGTCGGTGTTCGACGCGATCATCGAAAAGATGGACTCGGCGATCACCACCATCCGGTCCAACGCCAAGACGATCGGTACCAACGTTGCCTTGCTGCAGACCCGTTCGGACTTCACCAAGTCCTACGTGAACGCTCTGAAGGAAGGTGCCGACAAGCTGAGCTTGGCCGATTTGAACGAAGAAGGCGCCAACCTGGTTGCCTTGCAGACCCGCCAGCAGCTGGGCATCCAGGCCCTGTCGTTCGCCGGTCAGCAGGAACAGGGCGTGCTGTCGCTCTTCCGTTAATCGGTAATGGTTTAAAGAATGGTGCGGAGGCGACTCCGCACCATTTTTTTTAGGTGTTGCGATCCGCTTCAGCTGAAACAGCTCCAGCCGGGTACGGAAGAACGCCTATTCTTATTTCGTCATTCCCGCGAAGGCGGGAATCCGAAAGGTGCGCCAACGTCATCTCCGCGACTCCTGGATACCCGCTTTCGTGGGTATGACGGCGTGGGCGGTTGGTTTGATGCTATATTTGAATGGGGCGTGGCGCATGTTCCAGGCTAGACTTGTGGCTTCCTCCCCCTTGGATGCCCGGCTGCACGATCTGCTTTGGTCGCAGGAGCCGGCGGGGATCACCGCTGTTTTACCGTTGTTGCCCGAGGGCACGGGCCGCCTGTTGGCGACGGTTATCAGCGTAGGGCCGGCAGAGCGCCCGGCGCTGTGGGTGACCATTGCCCTGCATCTCGACCAATTAGGCCTGACATTGTCGCCGTGGGTGGCGTTCCGCCTGGCCTTGGATCTGCTGCCCTTGGCCACCGATCGGGCGGTGGTATACCGCATGCGGGCCGAATGGCTGGCCCGGATCGGACAGGACGATCAGGCTGAGCGCGATCAAGGATTGGCAAGGCGCATGGTTCGGCAACAACCGCGCCGCACTGTGATGGAATTGGCCGATGCCTCCGGTGCGGTGGTGTGTGTGCAATCCTCGCCGGAGGAGTTCAAGCACCTGATCCAGGGGTTCCGGTCGCCGTTGCTTTGCGATCCCTTGCGTGATCCGTCCCAGACCAAGCTGTCCTTTCTGGCGGCTGATGTGCCGGAATACGGATTGCCTATGGATTTGTCGTTCCTCATCGTCGATGCGGAGGGGCGGCCCTTGCTTCAGGTCGAATGCGACGTTCTGCAAGACAGTCACTTGGGCTGCCGAAGTTCCGCCATTGAAATCGTCGGGCTGAATCCGGCGGGCGAGGCGGCTGTTCCCCTGGCCCTGCGGCAGTTGGAGCATTTGGCTCAATGGGCGGGGGTTGACGACATCCGCCTGCAGCTCTGGGACGACCAGCCAAGGCCGGCGCTGGCTCAGTGGATTGCCGGTTTTCCGCACGTCAGCCGGCGTATGCGTCGGGCGACGATCGACCTCGCCGAGGGTATGGATGGCATCTTGGCGGATTTTCGCCAGACGAGCCGCAATCTCGTCCGTTGGGGGCAACGGGCGCTTGAGTTCACGTCGTCATGGCAGGGGGGGGAGACCGAACTGGCCCATGCCTATCGGACCATGGTGGCGGATAGCGGCAGGCGCTCAGCCGAGGGCGAGGACGATCTTTTGGCCCATGTCGGCCGGGGTGAGTTCGCCCTTTATGGCTGCCGTGATGCCCAGCGCTGGCTTGCCGTGGTGATGGTTTCGTTTCATGCGGATGTGGTCAATTACGGCGGTTCGGCCCGAGCGGCGGATCAGATTAAATCGGCTCTTCCGGCGTTGATGTATCATGTCGTCGCCGACGCCAAACAGCGTGGTTTTCGGCAATTCTGCCTGGGTGACCTGCACGAAGACCCGTCCTTCAGTGCCAAGTTGCGGTCCATCGCCGCGTTCAAGGCGGGCTTTACCCAAGCGTTTCGGTGCGGCCAGTGGTGCGACGTGGCGGTGGGATGGCCGCATCGCTCGGTCCGGCTGGGGGGCTGAAAAGCCTCTTCACCGATATTTAATCGTTTGTATCAGACAATTACGGGTGTTTCGCGCCCCTCCGGGAGAAGATGTGTCATGGCTTATCCCAATTACGGTCAAACCCCGTACAATTCAGTGCCTCAGCCGGGCAATCCGCGCCAGACCGAGGCCTGGGCGCTGACCGAAGCGGCTCGCCGCATGTCTTTGGCGCAGAAAGAGGGCGTAGCGACCGAGGATCTTCTGGTCGCCGTCCGCCTGAATTGGCGGCTGTGGACGATCTTTCAGGCCGAATTATCGGGTGAGGAATCGGCGCTTCCCGATCAGATGCGCATGGATATGCTGTCCTTGTGCAATTTCATCGACAAGCGCTCGGTGGACATCATCGCCGAACCGTTGCCGGAAAAGCTGGACGTGTTGATCAACATCAACCGGCAGATTGCCGCGGGCCTGTTCACCTCGCCGACGGAAGGTGCCGCGACCGGGGAAAGCGAAACCAACCCGACCGCGGTCACCGGCACCAACGACGTGGTTTGATATTTAGCGTTAGAAAATCTGGGGGGCCCAGCATGACAGAAGTCACCGGACAAATGTCCGAAAGCGCGTTCTATGCCAAGATCAAGACGCTTCTCGACCAAAACCAGGACCAAGAAGCGCTTGAAGTGGCGGAAATGGCCATGGCGCGCGGTGAAAACCATCCATCCGCCGTTTGTGCTTTGGCCGCTGTCGCCTATCGTTCCAACATGCTCGGCAACGCCATTCAACTGATGTCCGAGCTGCTGGAGACGCGCCAAGCCCCCGCCGATACCCAGGAATTGCTGGCTGTTCTTTATTGTTTGGCCGGCGTGCTGCCCAAGGCGCTGTATCACGGCAAGGAAGCGACCATCTCGCTTCCGGACGGACAGATGATCGCCTTGTTCGGGCCTTCGCTGCCGTCGTTCGCCACCGCCTTGAGCACCGTCAGCCACCGTCCGCTGATGCGGGCCGGTCTGGCGGCGCTGGATGCCATGGATACGGTCGGCGCCATCCGGTACTTTGAACAACATTTGATGATCGAGCCCAACAGCGTCGAGACCATCGACCATTATGCCCGTGCCCTGGCCATGAATGGCCAAGCCGGCAAGGCGTTGGGCATGTTGCGCAGCCTGGTTACCCTGGGCGGCGCGAAGCCGACCCTGTTGTCGCGTATCGGCGCCTGCCTGACGTCGTTGGGACGCCTTGACGAAGGCTTGGCCGCTCATCGCGCCGCTGTCGCTCAGGCCGCCAGCGCCATTCCGCTGTGGGGGACCATGGTGGCCGATCTCGTTCACATCCCCGCCGGACGGTCCGATGCCGTGGCCGATACGGCGCGATGGGCCGAGGCGGTGGACCGCAACTGCGTCAAATCGCCCCGCCCGGCGCCGCAATTGGGCAGTCTCGACCATGTGACCATCGGTATCCTGTGCTCGGCCCTGCATCCGCCGGAGCGGGCGGATATGCTCAGCCGTTTCGTCGGCGCCCTCGACAAGAGCCGCTTCACCGTCATCGGTCTGGGCAACGGTGAATTGTCGGCGCCGCGCAATGTCATGTATCGCGGAATGTTCGCCCGCTGGCGCAACATCGCCGAACTTGACGTGCTGACCCTGGGCGCCCTGATCCGGGGTGAGGGCGTGGCGGTTCTGCTCGACATGGATGGCTTGGCCCTGCCCGAACGGGCCGGGTTGTTCCTGCGTAATTCGGCCCCCATCCAGGCGGCGTGGCTGAATGCCCCGTCCCATGGCTCCATGCCCGGTGCCAACATGCATCTGGTTGGCGGCCCCAGTGATTTGCCCGGTGCCCTGGTGCTTCCTGGCGGTCGTGTGCTGATCGGCGAGGGCTTCGATGCCGGGCCACTGCCCTGTCTTCAGGGCCAGGGGGTCACCTTCGGTGCCGAGGCGTCGTTGGCCGAGATCACCGCCGAGACGGCGGCGCTGTGGTCGGCGGTGTTGACCATGGTCCCCGGCAGTGTGCTGGCGATCCGTGACAGCGGCCAGTTCGACGAGCAGCAAAGCATCGACCACATCATCGAGTTGTTCGGCAATTTCGGCGTCGCCCACCGCATCGACGTCATCAAGGCCGATCTGGTCCAGTTCGCCCATCAGGTGGATGTGGTGCTGGCGCCGACACCGCATCTGAACGTGATGACCTTGGGGCGTCTGGCCCGCTCCGGCGTCCCGGTCATCGTTCTTGCCGGCGGCAGCGCCGCCGCCGCCGATCTGGCCGCGGCCTTCGCCGACGTCGACTGGGCTGGCGATTTGGTCGCCGCCGACCTGCAAGCCTATGTCGGCCTGGCCGAAACCTGGGCCGGCAATGTGGAGAAACTGACCGCGTTCCGCACTCAGGCGGCGATGCAGGCGGCGAACGGCGTGGCGTTCAACGCTGCTCGTTTCGCCGAGGCGTTCAGCCGCGCCTTGCTTGATCACCTTGCCGCCCGGGTCAACTGAAGCCATGGTCAACCAGACGCTGTTCGAGGCGAACCTGCGTTTCATCGAGCGGGAATATCCGGTCGCTCACGCGCGCTTGGCCGCCTTGGGCCAGCTTTTGGCGGTGCCGGTGATCGAGGATGGCGCCATCCTCGACATCGACCTTGGCGACGGCCGGCTCTATAAGGACGACGGACGCCGTCTGGCCAAGGAACAGGTGGATTTCTTCGAGGTGGCGCCCTCTCGGACCGGCTACAGCTCGGTCGAGGGCGTGACCGGCGACAGCATGGTCTCGCGTCGGTTCTATGATGGTATGGTCAATGGATTGGCCGAGCTTGGCGTCGATGGACTGACCCGTCTGCCGCCGTCCGAGACCTGCTATATGTTCATTTTCGGCATCGGCTTGGGCTATCACCTGCCGCTTTTGGCCGAGCGTTTCGACCTTGATCACATGATCGTATGCGAAGCGGTGGACGAGTTCTTTTTCCTATCGTTGCGGACCATCGACTGGGCGGCCCTGCACCAGACCCTGAGCGAGCGGGGCTGCGAGTTGCATCTGGTGGTGTCGCCCGAGCCGACGGCATTGAGTGCCGGCATTTCCGCCGTGATCGACCGGGTCGGCGAAATCTTCATCGACGGTGCCTATCTGTACCGTCATTACCCGTTCTGGCCGCTGGATCAGGCCTATCAGCGCCTGCTCGACGATATCCCGATCAAGATGGTCGGGCGCGGCTATTACGAGGATGAGCGCAAGATGGTGCGCAATGGCGCCGCCAATCTGTACAAATACGACCACTATCTGCTGCGCGGCACCTTCCGCCGCCGGTACGACGTACCCGCCTTCATCGTCGCCGCCGGTCCGTCGTTGGACGAGAGCATCGAGTATATTCGGCAGTGGAAGGATCACGCCGTCATCTTCTCGTCGGGGACGACATTGCAGGCGCTGATCGCCAACGACATCATTCCCGATTATCACATCGAGCTCGAGAACACGCCGCACACCTACAAGCTGTGCAAGCACATCATGGAGAAGCGCCCGGACCTGTTTCCCGACGGGCGGCTGACCGGGATCAAGATGCTGGGGTCGGTGTCGGTCAACCCCATGGTGCCGGAACTGTTCGACGAGAATTATTTCTTCTACCGCGACACGGTGACCTCGACCTCGTGTTTCGGCGAGGGCATCCAGGTGATGAACGGGGTGGGGCCGTCCATCTCCAATACCAGTATCGCGGTTGCCGCCCGGCTGGGCTTCGAGACCATGTATCTGTTCGGCTGTGATTGCGGCTGGCGGGATGCCAAGAACCATCATTCCAAGAACACCATCTATTACACGCTCGATGAGTTCGTGGTCGAAAGCTACGACGGACAGTTCTCCTGTCCGGGCAATTTCGGCGGTACCATCCATTCCAATCTGATTTTCACCTGGACGCGTGAGATGATCGAACAGAAAATCGATCGCTTCCAGTTGAAGCTGTTCAACTGTTCGGATGGCGCCTTCATCAAGGGATCGACGCCGAAGCTGCCGGAATCCCTTGATTTCACCGGTGCGCCGGTGGACAAGGCCGAGATTTTCAAGCGTATCCGTGACGCGTCCGAGTTCTTCAAAGCGCGTGATTTCCTGGCCAACCAGGACATCGACCGTTTCGTCACTCAGGTTCAGCGCTTGCGTCAGGATCTGGTCGACCTCATCGATCAATGCGAAGCCGAGGGGGTGGATTTCCGCACCTTCATCGCCCGCATCACCGATTTCGACCGCGAGGGCTATCTGGGCTTCTACAAGAACGTCTATCCGTTCTTCCAAGGTCCGATCGTCGGCTTCACCAAGGCCGCCTGCTTTTTCCTCAACCGGATCGGCGAAGAGCGCGCGCGGGCACCGGCCTTCAAGCGGTTCCTCACCCTTTATCGGGAGCTGCACCTGGAAATGCTGCAAGAGGGTGAAGACACCTTCGGCGAAATCAAGGCCATGCTGGAAACCGGGGAAGAGCCGTGGTGGGCCGATGGCCGCTCGGTGGTGCCCGGCACCACCTATTAGAGCGGGGAGGGGGCGGAGTGTCGGACAAGTCGTCCATCGTACAATTTCTCATCGCCGCGCTGGAAAAGAAGCGTGGCCCGGTGCCCGGTGCCGATGCCGTCGAGCAGGAGCGCTACCGCTATCTTGACGGTGGCCATGTGGATTCGTTCGCTCTGCTTCACTTCATCATGGAGGTCGAGGCGGAATACGGCATCACCCTGACCGCCGAAGATACCCAATCCGATGAGTTTCGTTGGATCGGCGGTTTGGCCGGGCTGATCGCCGGCAAATTGGGATGAACAGTTACGACCGCGACGATCTGGTCGCGGCCTTGCGCGCCGCCGGGCTGAAGGCGGGCGATTGCGCCTTCGTTTCCACCAGTCTGGGTATGCTGGGCGTCGTCGCCGGAATCACCAGCATGGATGGTTTGTGCGCCCTGGCCCTGTCCGCCTTGCAAGAGGTGGTGGGCGCGAGCGGCTCCATCCTGGCGCCAGCCTATTCCTATAGCATCGGTCGCAGCCGGGCGAGCGAGCCGGTCTTGTTCGATCCTGGCACCACCCCTGGGGAAGTGGGGCCATTCCCCGAATATCTGCGCCGCCAGCCCGGTGCGCTACGCTCGTGTGATCCGATGATGTCGGTGGTCGGGCTGGGGCCGGCCTGTGCGCCGCTGTTCGCCGATCTGCCGCCTACCTCCTATGGCGAGGATTGCCTGTTCGCCCGCATGGCCCGCTGGCCAGCAATGAAATGCGTCAGCATCGGCCTGGGCTCGAACTGGACCGCCTTCATCCATCACGCCGATTGGCTGGCGCGGGTGCCGTTCCGTTATGACAAGCTGTTCCACGGTCTTATCCGTGATGACCGGGGCCAGCGCCCGGCGTGGTGGATGTACGCGGTGCCGGTGCGTCTGGATTGCGCCTTCGCCAATGCCCACCGCCTGGGTCGCATGGCCGAGGAAGCCGGTATCTGGCACCATGCCCCGGTCGGGCGCGCCCGGGTCTATGTCGCCGATTACGCCGATTATTTCCGCTTCGCTCTCGACGCCCTGGCCGCCGACCCGTGGTTGCTGGCCCAAGGCCCGGTCTGCGACGTGTTGGCCGAGGAAGCGGCGCGTGCCGGCTATCCCGCCATCGCCGTCCATAGCATCGCCGATCTGTGGCCGTTGCCGCGCGCCAGTGTCAGCCCGCAGATGGATGCGGCCATGGCGCTGTTGGCGCGTGACCATGGTATGACGCTCAGCCATTACCGCACCGGCTACAACGCCTTCGACTGGGTGGTGCCGGAGAAGTGGCATTGCGCCGGAATCAGCCTGCGCTGCGTGGACAGCGGGCGTGAGATCGAGGATGTGGCCGTCGGCCTGTCGTCGCTGGCGGTGGACGAAGAGGTGGAGGTCGAGCGGCTGAACCGCCATCTCCGGGTCGCCGACGCGACGCCCTGGCACGAGGATTTCAATAACCGCGACTGGGTTTTGACCCTGTCGGCGGCAACGCGGGCCGGACTGACGGGCCAGCGCTATCACGTGCGCATCGACGCCCGTTCGAGCATGGGCACCATGATTGTGGGCGAATGCGTCGTGCCCGGCGGCAGTGATGGCGTGGTGGTGGTCGCCGCCACCCTGGCCGGCCAATGGGGCGGGGCCGAGATGCTGTCGGGGGTGGAAACCCTGCTGGCGATGATCCGCCAAGCCCGTGAGGGCGGCTGGGATGGGCCGGAATTACGCTTTTTGGTCCTGCCCGGCCCGGTGGGGTTCGCCGCCTGGCTGGCCGACCATGCCCATCTGCCCATCCGCGCCGCAATGCATCTGCGCAATCTGTCGGGGGCGGGCGGCTATTTTCTGCACAATCTGGCTCCGGCTCATCCCCTGGCGGTGGCGGCGGCACAGGCAGGGGCGGCGGTGGAGGCCGCCTCGCCGTGGTTCGACCCGCTGGCCCCCGGCCATAACCCGGTGGCCAAGGCGCGTCTGGCCGATCTGCCCTTCGTCAGTCCGGTGTTCGGTCGGGCTGAGAACGATGTCCGTGCCCCGTCCCCCTTCCCCGGCTGGGGCACCCGCGCCGATACTCCGGTCGACAAAGCCGTCTCTCTTCAGGCGGCGGCGTTTCTGCTGCCGCTGTTGCGCCACGCCTGAGCAGGAGCGCTTATGCCCACCATCATTCAGCGTTTCCTCGCCCATGTCCGGGCGACGCCCGACAAGACCGCCCTGGTGTTTTCCGACCAGCCGGTGAGCTATGCCGATTTGGCCGAGGAGGTGCGCCGTCTGGCCGCCGGCCTGACCGGCCTGGGTGTCGGTCGCGGCAGCCGCGTGCTGGTGCTGCTGAAGAATTGCCGGGCCTTCGCCGCCCTGATGCTGGCCGCCGCCGAGCGCGGCGCGGTGATCGTTCCGGTCAGTGCCGGTCTGCGCGGCGAGGCGCTGGTCACCGCCTTCACCGCCACCGAATGTCAATTCGTCGTCGGCCACGGGCTGCTTCTGGCGCCGTTCGCCGGGCTGGTCGAGGCGGGCAAGTGCATCAGCGTCGACGGTGCCGCGCCCGGATGCTGTCTTTATGATGAATTGTTGGTCCAGGCCGCCGATGATTACGCCTTGGGGCAAGGCGACGACGGGGACGACCTGCCCTATATCCTGACCATGACCTCGGGCTCGACCGGGGCGCCCAAGCCGATCATCTTCTCGCAAGCCACCAAGATCGCCCGCGCCCAAAGCGCCGTCGATTGCTATGGCCTGACGGCCAACGACGTGGTGCTGGCCGCCACCCCGCTGTACCATTCCCTGGCCCAACGTCTGGTGCTGATGCCGTTGATGTTCGGCATGAGCGCGGTGGTGCTGGAGCCCTTCACCCCGGCGGGCTGGATGGCGGCGGTGGAACGCTGGCGGGTCAGTTTCACCATCCCGGTATCGTCGCAACTGAGCGCCTTGTTGCCGCATTTCCTGGCCGAGCCGGCGCGGCTGGCCAGCCTGCGGGTGCTGGTATCGTCGTCGGCGCAGATCGCCGAAGACCTGAAACGCCGCCTCGCCGCCTTGCTGGCCTGCCAGTTCCACGAAATCTACGGGGCGTCGGAAGTCGGCGTGATCTCCAATCTGTCGCCTGACCATCCCGCTGGCAAGATGGCCAGCGTCGGCCTGCCGCTGGCCGGTATCGACCTGCGCATCCTGGGCGATGACGGCGCGGTGCTGCCTGTGGGGGAGATCGGCGAGATCGCTTGCCGCACCCCCACCGCCTTTCTCGGCTATTACAACCGTCCCGACGCCACCATTGCCGCCTGGTGCGACGGCTATTTCCGCACCGGCGACCTGGGCTGGGTCGATGCCGACGGGTTTTTGTACTTTTCTGGTCGCAAGAAGGACTTGGTGATCAGCGGCGGCATCAACATATATCCCATCGACATCGAGCGGGTGCTGATGGGCACCGGTTTGCTGGCCGATTGCGCCGCTATCGGCTTGCCCGACAGCTATCTGGGCGAGGCGGTGCTGGCGGTGGTGGTGCCGAAGGAGGCAGCGGGCTTCGATCTCAGGCCGCTGCGCCGGGCCTGTGTGGAGCAACTGGCCGATTACCAGCAGCCGCTGGATTTCGCGGTGGTGACGGCCTTGCCCAAGAACGCGTTGGGCAAGACGGTCAAGCCCGAGTTGCAGGAGCGCTTCAAGGGCAAGGATCTGTCGGCACGGCTGCGCGGCTTGCTGGGATTGAGTTAACGGTTTCGACGGAAGTAAACATCTAAACTGGGGCCACCGGCAGAAGCGCCGGGATGAACATGGGTGAACGCCATGACCAAGACATTGAGCTGCCGCTACATCCACCACGCCCTCTATCTGGGGCCGGACCAGTTCCGCCATTGCTGCAAGCGTTTCCACGTGGATGGCGAGATGCGCGGCGACGCGGTGGTGTTCAGCGTCGATAGCGACGACGATGTCGGTCCCGACAAGGTGCTGGCGGCCAAGCGCGAATTGTGGCGGGCCATCAATGCCGGCGAGACGACCCAATGCAGTGGCTGCCCCTATCTGTCCGAGGCCGAATGGCCGGAACTGGATCGCCTCAGCCTGGACCTGATCTCGGTCGAGGCCCATTCCCGCTGCAACATGCGCTGTTCGTATTGCAGCGATATCTATTACGGCAATGTTCTGCCCAAATACGACGTCATGGCCCTGTTCGACCGCTATGCCGAGGCCGGTTCCATCGGCGATGAGGTGGTGCTGGCCTGGGGCGGCGGCGAGCCGCTGATGCTGGACGGTTTCGAGAAGATTTTCGCCACCGTGTCGCGGCGGCTGAAGCCGCTTTACAATCGGGTGTTCTCCAACGCCATCCTCTACAGCCAGGAACTGGCCGATCATCTGAAGGACGGTCGTGCCATCCTCACCACCAGCATCGACGCCGGCACGGTGGAAACCTTCCGTCAGGTGCGCGGCGTCAATCAGCTGTACAAGGTTCTGGGCAATCTGCGCCGCTATGTGGAATTCGCCGGCACCGCCAATATCGCGCTCAAATACATCTTCACCGACGGCAATTCGACGATGGCCGAGGTCGAGGAGTTCCTTGCCCGTATCCAGGAACACGGCTTGTCGCACTGCGCCTTCCAGATCAGCGCCGATTATAAATCGGCGGAGATCGGGGCCGAGCAGGTGAAAAGCGCCGTGCGCCTGTACGAGGGGTTGTTGCAGGGCGGCACCGCGTCGTGCCATTTCGACGACCATTTGCGCCCGCGCATCAACCATGCCATCCGTGTCATTCGTGCCAGCGACCCGGCGGCTTTGGCCGATCTCTCCATTTTGGCCAACAACGACCGCTTCCGCGGTCAGCCGGTGGTCGTGTGGGGCAGCGGCGAATATGCCGACGGGCTGATCCGCGAAAGCCTGTTCTTCGAGGAAAGCCCCATCGCCTTCTTCGTCGATTCCGATCCGGCCAAGCAAGGCGGGACGTTCCACAATGCCCCGATCAAAGCCCCCGATGCCGTGCTGACGGTGGATCACCCGGTGGTGATCGGCTCGTCCTACGCCTATCAGGACATCCGCCGCGCCTTGCACGCCATGGGCGTGGCCGACCAGCGCATCGTCGACAGCATGATCTTCTGAGGATTCGTCATGGGCCGTCCCGACATCAGCGTCATCGTTCCCGTCTACAAAGCCGCCGGCTATGTGGGCAAGGGCCTGCAAAGCCTGGCGGCACAGAGTCTGGCCGCCGACCGGTTCGAGGTCATCTGCGTCGATGATGGCTCGCCCGACGACACCTTGGCGGTACTGCAAGCCCATGCCGCCGCCCATGGCAATGTCACCGCCCTGGGGCGCGCCGCCAATGGCGGCCCCGGTCCCGCCCGCAACAGCGGGCTGGAGCGGGCGCAAGGCGAGTATCTGTTCTTTCTCGATGCCGATGATTATCTGGTGCCGCACGCGCTGGAAACCGTGCTCACCCACGCCCGCGCCCAACAGGCGGATGCGGTGTTCTATTCCTACGTCCTGGTGCAAGGGGCGGATGATGGCGCCTATGCCCGGCGCAAGGACATGGATTTCCTGGTCGCGGACCGCGACCAGCGGGTCGCCAACTTCCTGGCCGGCGAGTTGGATGGCTCGGTGATCTTCTCGCTGGTGCGCCGCAGTTTGTTCACCGATCACGCCATCACCTTCCCCCCCGGCCTGCACGAGGATATTCCGGTGATCTATCGCGTGCATTGGCACGCCGCCCGCATATTCGTCCTGGCCGAGGATCTGTATTTCAAGCGCTATCGCCCCGATTCCATCATCAATTCACTCGGGCACGAGCAGATCGACGGGCTGCTGTCCGCGCTGCGCGACGTCTGGGCCTTCACTCGCGCCCAGGCCCCCGCTGATCTGGTCGCCAGCCTGCTGCCGCGCTATCGCCGTGGTCTGGTCGGGGCGGTGGTGTCGCTGATCGAGAAGGCCTTGGTCTACTTCCCCACTGATGCCGAGCGGCGGCTGCAATATTATTCCTATATTCTCGACAACATCGTCGGCCATGGCGATTTCGCCGGCATGGAGCTGCCGACCCAGTCGAAGAAGGACCGCATCTTCACCCGCTTCATGCAGGCGTTCCAAGGCGAGGCCGACCGCACCCAGGCCCTGCGCCGCTTCGAGGACATCGTCGGGGACGGTCCGGTGGTGGACAGCGCTTCGTTCACCCGCAACGCCGGCTCGTTCGCTTAAGATTAGGTTCAGTCTTGGCGGGTACAGTAAGAGCAAGGCTTGACTGGCCCAGAATCGGGCAGGCCGCTCCAGAATGGGAAGGCGAGGATCATGGCAGGCAACGACGTAGTGGAGGTGGCCTTCATCGGCGGCGGTCTGTCGTCGGCGGTGGGCATGACCCATTTCTCCGCCACCAGCATGGATGGGCGGATGAAGCTGGTGGCCGGGGTGTTTTCCCGCAATGAGGAAACCAACGCCCGCACCGCCGCCCTATGGCACGTGCCGCCCGAACGCACCTATGCCGATTACCGCCAACTGATCAATGCCGAGGCCGGCCGCGTCGGCGCCGTCTGCGTGCTGACGCCGTCGCCCGACCACGTCACCCAGGTGTGCGATCTGCTGGATGCCGGCATCCCGGTGATCTGCGAAAAGCCGTTGGCCCTCGATCTCGCCGGTATCGCCCATATCCGCCAGCATTACGATCCGGCCCGCCATTATCTGGCGGTGACCTTCAACTACACCGGCAACGTCATGCTGCGCGAATTGAAGGCGCGGATGGAGCGTGGTGATTTCGGTCGCATCCATCAGATCATGGTGGAGATGCCGCAAGACGCCTTCGCCCGTCCGCCGGATATCGCTGGCCTCAACAAGGGTATCCAGTCGTGGCGGTTGACCGATGGCGTGGTGCCGATGATCTGCCTGGATCTGGGCATCCATATGCACTCGATGATCAGCTTCCTCACCGGCGAGGAAGCCGGCGAGGTGATGGGGCAGTTCGCCTATACCGACGGCTATCCGGTGGTCAGCTCGGTGCAGGCGCTGGGCCGTTATCCCAGCGGCATGGCGGCGCATTTCTGGTTCTCCAAGGCCGCCATCGGCCACAAGAACGGCCTGCGCATCCGCGTCTATGGCGACAAGGGCAGCGCCGAGTGGTACCAGATGGAGCCGGAAACCATCCACGTCGCCTTCAAGACCGGCGAGCGCATGATCATCGATCGCGCCGCCAACGGGCTGGTGTCCAACCTGTTCCGTTATAACCGCATGAAGCCGGGTCATCCCGCCGGTTATATCGAGGCCTTCGCCAATTATTATTACGACATCGTCGACGGTCTGCGCGCCGGTCCCGAGGCGCCGCGCAACCCCTATGTGTTCGGCATCGACGATGCCGAGAACGGGCTGGCCCTGTTCGAGGCGGTGGCGCGTTCGCACCGCTCGGGCCAATGGGAAAAGGTGGTTAAGTGGTAATTTCCTCCACCAGTCCGGCGGCGGCGAGACGGTCCAGGATGGCGGCGCAGTCCAGCGCGTCGGCGCCGATGATTTCGGCCAGTCCGATCAGGTCGCGCTGGCCATCGGCATAGGCCAGCACGTCCACCATGGTCTGCGCCTGCAAATAGCTGTGCGCGGTGCTGACGGTCGGATATAGCCCGCGCTTGCCCAATTGCGGTTCGCACAAGGTGGTGCCTCGCCACACCCGGTTGGCCTCCAGCACCTGTAGGCAGCGTTGCAGCAGGGTGAAGCCGCCTTCCAGCCCGGTCTGGCTGATCAGGTCCAGATCGTCGGCGGAGGTATGGTATTCCGGGTAGGTGGCGTATTTCGACCGCATCACCGACACCACCGGCAGATCCACGCCGGGGCTGCAATACTGGCGTTCGTCGCTGCCGCGGGTGAGGAAGCTGTAGGCCGTAAAGTCAGGAGCGTGGCGCGCCAGCACGTGCAAGGCGGCGCGGTCGGCCAAGGTGCCGCCCAGGCGCGACGGCAGGAAGGAATAGGCGCGGTCGTCGCCCAGGCAGGTCAGGACGAAGCCGGCGCGGGTCTTGGCCTTCATGGCCTTGAGGTGGCGCGACAGATAGACGATGGCGCCCAAGGTTTCGGGGACGAAGACGATGCGATAGGTGAAGCGGCGCTTGGGCTGGGTCATCAGCCAGCGGGCCAGCGCCGTGGTCACCACCGGGCCCGACAATTCGTTGTTGGCCATGGACGGGTGACAGACATAGGTGGACAGCAAAATCTCGTCCGCCGTCTCGCCGGGTAGGATCAGTTCACCATAGCTGAGCGCGCCGGGGGCCAGGGTCGAGCGGATCACCACCCGATACTCGCCCGGTTGCAACTGCCGACGCCGGTTCTCGCTCAGGCAGAAGCCCCAATGGCGGCGATAATACGAGGTGACATAGGGGATCCAGTCGGGGGTCTCGGGCAGGGAATAAAGGTGGTCCTGTAATTCGTCGAGGCCAAGAACCATGTCCACCGGCTCGGAATAGCCGACCACGTGCAGAGTGCTGTCGGCGAAGTCGACCACCTTGGTGCCGTCGGGACCAAGGATATAGGCGTCGGTGATGTTCCACTCGTCGGGCACGGTCCAGTCGAAGGCCTGGGTGCCGCTGGGAACCTCGTGAATCTCCAAGCCGGGCAGCAGATCGGCCAGATAGGACAGCGTCCGGCGCACGCCGTCACCGGTCAGGGAACGGCACAGCGGAAACAGGTCGCGCGCCCAATCATACATAGGGTCCATGGTCGGTTCCGGCGGTGGTGACGGCGTCAGCTTGGCTCATGCCCCGGTTTCTGGCAAGGCCGAGCCTTGACCGGGGCTGACGCGCTGGTTAGGTTTGCCATCCGATCTCTTTCACACACTCAAAAGACGGCGGAAATCCATGGGCCATACCGGCGCCAAGAAGCCCAGCTTCCAGCAATTGATCCTGACCTTGCAGAATTTCTGGGCGGAACAGGGCTGTGTCATCCTGCAACCCTATGACATGGAAGTGGGGGCGGGCACCTTCCACCCGGCCACCACCTTGCGCGCCCTGGGGCCGGACCCGTGGAAATGCGCCTATGTGCAGCCGTCGCGCCGGCCCAAGGATGGCCGCTATGGCGAAAATCCCAACCGCCTGCAACATTATTACCAGTTCCAGGTACTGCTGAAGCCGAGCCCGGCCAATTCGCAGGAATTGTATCTGGAAAGCCTGCGCCGCCTGGGCGTCGATCCCATGGCCCACGACATCCGCTTCGTCGAGGACGATTGGGAAAGCCCGACCCTGGGTGCCTGGGGCCTGGGCTGGGAAGTGTGGTGCGACGGCATGGAAGTGACCCAGTTCACCTATTTCCAGCAGGTCGGCGGCATCGAATGCGACCCCGTCGCGGTCGAGCTGACCTATGGCCTGGAACGTCTGGCCATGTACATCCAAGGCGTGGAAAACGTCTATGACCTGGATTTCAACGGCGAGGGCGTCAAGTATGGTGACGTCTTCCTGCAAGCCGAGCAGGAATATTCCGCCCATAATTTCGAACACGCCGACACCGAGATGCTGTACCGGCATTTCGTCGACGCCGAAAAGGAATGTCAGAACCTGCTGGCAGCCGGTCTGGCCTTGCCGGCTTATGACCAGTGCATCAAGGCGTCGCACCGTTTCAATCTGCTCGATGCGCGCGGCGTCATTTCGGTGACCGAACGGCAAAGCTATATCGGGCGCGTGCGCGCCCTGGCCAAGGCGTGCTGCGAAGGCTGGCTGGCCAGCAGTGCCAAAAAGGGGGCGTGATCCATGGCCGAGTTGCTGCTTGAAATCTTCTCGGAAGAGATTCCCGCCCGCATGCAGGCCCGCGCCGCCGAGGATTTGCTGCGCATGGTTACCGAAGGCCTGGGCAAGAACGGCCTGACCTTCGATGGCGCCCGCTCTTATGTCACGCCGCGCCGTCTGGTGCTGGTGATCGAAGGCTTGCCCACAGCCGGCCCCGACGTGTCGGAAGAAAAGCGCGGCCCTCGCGTCGGCGCCCCTGAACAGGCCATGGCCGGCTTCCTGTCGTCCACCGGCATGGCGCTGGAGCAGTTGGAAAAGCGCGATACCGGCAAAGGCGAATTCTATTTCGCCATCATCAACAAAAAGGGCCGCCCGACGGTGGCCGCCGCCAAGGAGGTCATCGAGGCCGCCATGGCCGATTTCCCCTGGCCCAAGTCGCAGCGTTGGGGGGCCGAGACGGTGCGCTGGGTGCGCCCGCTGCAATCCATCTTGTGCCTGTTCGCGGGTGAGGTGGTGCCGGTGAGCTTCGGCCCGACCCGTGCCGGCAACGTGTCGCGCGGCCATCGCTTCCTCGCTCCCGCCGATTTCACCGTCACCGATTTCGCCGATTATTCCACCAAGCTGGCTGCCGCCAAGGTGGTTCTCGACCCGGTGGAACGTCGCCATGCCATCCTGCGTCAGGCCGAGGAAGCCGCCGCCGCCGCCGGCTTCGCCTTGCGCGCCGATGACGGGCTGCTGGCCGAGGTCACCGGGTTGGTGGAATATCCCAACGTCATGATCGGCGTCATCGACGACAAGTTCATGGCGGTGCCGCAGGAAGTGCTGATCACCTCCATGCGTTCGCACCAGAAGTATTTTTCGCTGTTGAAGGCCGACGGTTCGCTGGCGCCCCGCTTCCTGGTGGTGTCCAACATGGAAACCACCGACAACGGCGCTGCCATCACCGCCGGCAACCAGCGGGTCTTGCGGGCGCGATTGTCCGATGCTGCCTTCTTCTGGGACACCGACCGCAAGCAGCGGCTGGACTCGCGCCTGCCCAAGCTGGCCGAGCGTCTGTTCTATGCCAAGCTCGGCACCATGGCCGACAAGGTCGAGCGCATGGCCATCCTGGCCCGCCACCTGACCGCCTTCGTCGAGGCCGCCCATGCCGACGAGGCCGAGCGCGCTGCCCGCTTGGCCAAGGCCGATCTGTCCACCGAAATGGTCGGCGAGTTCCCCGAATTGCAGGGGATCATGGGCCGCTATTACGCCCTGAACGACGGCGAGACTCCGGCGGTGGCCGATGCCATCGCCGGCCATTACGCCCCGCAAGGGCCGTCGGATTCGGTCCCCACCGCGCCGCTCACCATCTGCGCCGCCTTGGCCGACAAGATCGATTCCCTGGTCGGTTTCTTCGCCATCGACGAAAAGCCGACCGGTTCCAAGGACCCCTTCGCCCTGCGCCGGGCCGCCTTGGGTGTCATTCGTCTGGTGGTGGAAAACAATCTGCGCCTGCCGTTGTTCGCCGTGCTCCAGTTCGCCCACTCGCTGTACAAGCCGGGCGTGTTGTCGGCGGACCCCAGGATGGTCGCCAACGACCTGCTGGACTTCTTCGCCGACCGCATGAAGGTGCATCTGAAGGAAAAGGGCGTGCGCCACGACCTGGTCAACGCCGTCTTCGCCCTGGGCGACGAGGATGATCTGGTCCGCCTGCTGGCCCGCGTCGATGCTTTGGCCGACTTCCTCTCTTCGGATGACGGCTCTAATCTTCTGATCGCATATCGCCGGGCGGCGAATATTGTTAAGATTGAGGAAAAGAAAGACGGCACCAGCTTTGCCGGCCCCGCCGACGTCTCGCGCTTGAAAGAGCCCGAGGAACAGGCCCTGGGGCAGGCCTTGGCGCCGGTGCGCGATGCCCTGGCCCATGCGCTGAAGGCGGAGGATTTCGCCGATGCCATGGCCGCCCTGGCCCAGTTGCGCCGACCGGTGGATGCCTTCTTCGACAAGGTGACGGTCAATGCCGACCAGGCTGAGTTGCGTGTGAACCGCCTGAAATTGTTGGCGGAAATCGGGGCCGCCATGGGCGAGGTCGCCGATTTCTCCAAGGTCGAAGGCTAACAATCGGTCAAGGGCGGGGGCATACCCCCGCCGCAAGCGAGCGATCGCCCCTTTGGGGCCGGAAGCGTTGAAAAAGGACAATGCCATGAGCAAATGGGTCTACAGCTTCGGTGGTGGCCGTGCCGAGGGGCGCGCCGACATGAAGAACCTGCTGGGGGGCAAGGGCGCCAATCTGGCGGAAATGGCCAATCTGGGCATTCCGGTGCCGCCCGGCTTCACCATCCCGACCGAGGTGTGCACCTATTACTACGCCAACGGCAATGCCTATCCGGCGGAACTGACCGAACAGGTGACCGAGGCCCTGGCCCGGGTGGAAGAAATCATGGACGCCAAGTTCGGCGATGCCGCCAACCCGCTGTTGGTGTCGGTGCGCTCGGGCGCGCGGGCCTCCATGCCCGGCATGATGGACACCATCTTGAACCTGGGCCTCAACGACGTCTCGGTCGAGGGTCTGGCCAAGCGCTCGGGCGATGCCCGTTTCGCCTACGATTCCTATCGCCGCTTCATCCAGATGTATTCCGACGTGGTGCTGGGGGTCGAGCACCACCACTTCGAGGACATCCTGGAAGAGGCCAAGAGCGATCGCGATATCACCTTGGACACCGAACTGACTGCCGACGACTGGAAGAAGGTGGTGGGCAAGTACAAGGACAAGGTGTTGGCCGAATTGGGCACGCCCTTCCCGCAGGATGTCCATGACCAGTTGTGGGGCGCCGTCGGCGCCGTGTTCGGCTCGTGGATGAACCAGCGCGCCATCACCTATCGCCGCCTGCACGACATCCCGGAAATCTGGGGCACCGCCGTCAACGTTCAGGCCATGGTGTTCGGCAACATGGGCGACGATTGCTGTACCGGCGTCTGCTTCACCCGTGATCCCAGCAATGGCGACAACGATTTCTATGGCGAGTTCCTGGTCAACGCCCAGGGCGAGGACGTGGTCGCCGGCATCCGCACCCCGCAGCAGCTGACCAAGCATGGCCGCGAGTTGCAGCACTCGGACCTGCCCAGCATGGAAGAGGTGATGCCCGAGGTGTTCCGCGAGCTGAACGCCATCCGTCACAAGCTGGAAGCCCATTACAAAGACATGCAGGACATGGAATTCACGGTGCAGCAAAAGCGCCTGTGGATGCTGCAAACCCGCACCGGCAAGCGGACCACCAATGCCGCCCTGAAGATCGCCGTCGACATGGCGCGTGAAGGCCTGATCACCCGCAAGGAAGCCATCGGTCGTATCGACCCGGCGGCCTTGGACCAGTTGCTGCACCCGACCCTCGACCCCAAGGCCGCCCGCGACCTGCTGGCCCGTGGCCTGCCAGCCAGCCCCGGCGCCGCCTCGGGCAAGGTGGTGTTCTCGGCCGAGGACGCCGAAATCTGGGTCAAGGACAAGAAAGAGCAGGTCATCCTGGTCCGCATCGAGACCAGTCCGGAAGACATCGGCGGCATGCACGTGTCGGAAGGCATCCTGACCACCCGCGGCGGCATGACCAGCCACGCGGCGGTGGTCGCTCGCGGCATGGGCACGCCCTGCGTCGCCGGTTGCGGTGAAATCCGCGTCGATTACGCCGCCAAGACCCTGAAGGTGGCTGGCCGCGTGGTGCGCGAAGGCGAGATCATCACCATCGACGGCGGCACCGGCGAGGTGTTCGCCGGCGCCGTCCCGACCATCCAGCCGGAACTGACCGGCGATTTCGCCACCTTGATGGAATGGGTCGACACCATCCGGACCCTGAAGGTGCGCGCCAATGCCGAAACCCCGGTGGACGCGGCCACCGCCCGCAAGTTCGGCGCCGAAGGCATCGGCCTGTGCCGGACCGAGCACATGTTCTTCGACCCCGAACGCATCTTGGTGGTGCGCGAGATGATCCTGGCCGAGACGGAAAAGGGCCGCCGCGCTGCCCTGGCCAAGCTGCTGCCGTTCCAGCGCCAGGATTTCGTCGATCTGTTCAACATCATGCAGGGCCTGCCGGTGACCATCCGCCTGCTCGACCCGCCGCTGCATGAATTCCTGCCCCACACCGACGCCGAAATCGCCGAGGTGGCCCAGGCCGCCGGGGTCGAGGCCAGCGTCGTCGCCGCCCGCAATGCCAGTTTGCATGAAAGCAACCCCATGCTCGGCCATCGCGGCTGCCGCCTGGGCATCACCTACCCGGAAATCTACGAGATGCAGGCCCGTGCCATTTTCGAGGCGGCGGTGCAGGTGTCGCGCGAGACCGGGCGGACGGTGACCCCGGAAATCATGATCCCGCTGGTCGGCGCCAAGAAGGAACTGGACCTGATGAAGGCGGCCATCGACAAGGTGGCGGCAGAGGTCTTCGCCGAGGCCAGCTATCAGCTCAAATACATGGTCGGCACCATGATCGAGCTGCCGCGTGCCGCCCTGCTGGCCGGTCAGATCGCCGAAAGCGCCGAGTTCTTCTCGTTCGGCACCAACGATCTGACCCAGACCACCTTCGGCATGAGCCGCGACGATTCCGGGCCGTTCCTGGAAGTCTACCGGGCCAAGGGCATCTATGAGCACGACCCCTTCGCCCAGCTCGATCAGCAAGGCGTGGGCGAGTTGGTCAAGATCGCCTCTGAACGCGGTCGCGCCGCCCGTCCCGGCCTGAAGCTGGGCATTTGCGGCGAACATGGCGGCGACCCCAGCTCCATCGCCTTCTGCCAGTCGGTCGGCCTGGATTACGTGTCGTGCTCGCCCTACCGTGTGCCCATCGCCCGTCTGGCCGCGGCGCAAGCCGCCCTGGGCGACAGCAAGGGCAGCGGCATGCATTGATCTGCCGTTTTGCTATGATGAAAAGCCCCGGTCGCAAGGCCGGGGCTTTTTGCCGTTTGAGGGCCGTCGTCAAGGATGATTGGGCGGATCGACGGCGTGCGTTATTTCTGGCAACTCTCTTCGCAGCGGAACATGGCCTCGTCGCACCGTTGCTTGAGGAAGCCCGCCTTGCCGACCATGCATTGATGCCATTGTTCATTACATTGCCGGCAGCTTGTTCCCTGTTGGGACTGGGACTGGGACTGGGACTGGGACTTGCCCTTGGCCTGGGGCGGTGCCGGTGCGGCTGAAAATTCCTCTGAACTGACGAAGCCGTCGCCGTCGCCATCCAGCTTTTGAAACCGTTGTTGCGGTCCTTTCCATTCCGTGGCGCTCAGTTTGCCGTCACCATCGCTATCCCAGGCCTTGAACTTGGCGGCGGCGGGTGGCGTTTCGTCCGTTGTTTCGGCCATGGATGGGGAGGCTGCCAAAAACATCAAGGCCAGAAGGGGCAAGACGAAGCGAAGCATGGGCTTTCCCTCTCCAATATGCGTGTCTTGCTGTCGATGATGCCTGTAATCGGCGTATTTGGTAAGGCGCGTGCAGAGCGATTGCCGATCCGCCGGCCCTTGCGGTAGTGTCCGCGCCATGATCGCTGCCCCATCCTTTGAGCCCCTGACCCGCGTGCAATCACAGCCGTCGCGCTGGCGCCATCTGGCGCCGGTGCTGTCGGTGCTGCTGCATGTGCTGCTGGCCTTGGTGTGGATGGGCTTTCCGCTGCCCGATCTGCCCGAATCCGCGCCCGAGCCGCAGGCGGTCACCGTCGATCTGGTGCCACCACCACCACCACCCGCCGCCGCCAAGGATGGCGGCGCCCCGGCGGCCAAGCCGGGGACCGAGGGCAAGCCCATTCCGCAACTGGCGGAAGGCGATCTGGCGGAAAAATCGACGCCGGTATCGGAAAGCCAAAGCCCCAAGCCGGCTCAGCCCGACCCGGTGGCCGCCGTGCCGGCGCCCAAGCAAAAAAAGCCGGCGCCGGTCAATCAGAACGAACGTGACTGGGTGTTGTCGCGGGTGTTGCGGCACTGGCGACCGCCGGCGGGGCTGTCGGCCTATGACAAGGCTGATATCAGCCTGCGGGTCAAGGTTTTGGCTGACGGCCATTTTTCCGACATCTATGATTCAAGGCGGCGCTGGAATCCGGTCGAGGTGTTCGACGGCTATCAGACCTTGCCGGCCAACGCCATCCAGCGCCGCATCATCGATGCCATCTACACGGCTATTCGCAAGGCGCAGCCGCTGCCGTTGCCGGAAGCCCTGAGACAGAAGGCGCCGTTTGATCTAAGGTTGGATTTCCGTTTCAAGGATGCGCGCTGAAGGGGGAGGGGAATGAGCTCGGCACCGAAACTTGAACGCTTCAGCACCGACGGCATCACCGTTCTGGTGGTCGAGGATGACGAAACCACCCGATCCTTGCTGGTGCGCATGTTGAAAACCATGGGGGCAAGCCAGGTCTATGAGGCCAGCCATGGCGGCGATGGTTTGCGACTGGCCTGGGAAATGAAGCCGACCATCGCCGTCTGTGACATCGACATGGCGCCGGTGGATGGTCTGTCGTTTCTGGGTGGCGTCAGAGGGGCGCTCGAGCCCAAGGTTTCGGCACTGCCGGTGGTGATGTTTACCGCCACCAAGGACAGTGCCGCCATGGAGAAGGCCAAGGCGCTGGGGGTCCAGGGCTATCTGTTGAAGCCGTTCAATCCCAAGGGCTTCGCCACCTATATGTGCGACATCGTCGCCAAGCACCATAAAACCGACTGGGGCGGCATGGGTGCGCCGCAGGCGGCGGGGGAAGAAAAAGAAAAAGAAAAAGAAAAAGAAAAAGAAAAAGCCTAGCGACCGTTGCGGTCCAGCAGATGGCTTTTGAACCCGAGATCATGGCGGATGATGTGTTCCACCAAACCCGTACGCACCTTCAGCAGCGACTGGGCGAAGCCGTTATCGTGGGCTGAGACATAAAGCGGTGTGATCAGCCAGCGCAGGTGGTTGTGCTCCTGCCTGTGGCCATGGGTTTCGGGGTAGCCGATCTCGTCGAACACCCGTTCCTCGGTGTTGAAGTGGTGGGTCATCATCGCCACCACGTCCTCATCCAGCAGGCGCCGGCGGGCCGAGGCACTGTCGAAGGCGGTCAGGCAGCACAACTCGTTGCACAAATCGATCATGGAACGATGCTCGGAATCGATGTCGGCGTCGTCGATGGCGAAAGACGCCAACCACGGAACCGGCCGCAATAGGCTGTCGCGGTATACGGCGGACACTGGAATTTCTCCCCACTGCTGCGGGTGCGAATAAAAGACAGTGTAAAAGAGTCCTGGCGACAACGGCAAAGGAAAATATGCGTTTCTCGGGTATGTCTTTGGTTGTTGGTGATTCTACCTCCGGCGTTTATTCCTCCCATCCAGGCTTGCTGCTTTCCCGCTCGGCCTGGGTCCGGCAGAGGCCGATATCGGCCAGCAGCCGGTCGTCCAGCCGAGCCAGGGCGCGACGTTGCTGCGCCCGTTCAATCCAGGTCATGATAAGGTCAATCCGATCGGCAAGCGTGTATCCAGCCGATGCTATGGGGATTATTGAACCCATCCAATTTAGAAAAGCCATGGTATTGACTCCGTGTCATGTGACATTGAATCAATGATTGACGGGGGTGTGGAGTCAATTGCATTATTGCCACCATGTCAAATTGGCTCCCCGATCTGTCGGTTCATGCCGGCCCCAAATACCGTGCCATCGTCGATGCCATCGCCGCCGACGTGGATGCCCGTCGGCTGTTGCCCGGCACCCGCATGCCCACCCATCGTGATCTGGCCTGGCGGCTGAAGGTGACGGTGGGCACCGTCGCCCGCGCCTATACCGAGGCCGAGCGTCTGGGGCTGTTGTCGGGGGAAGTGGGGCGCGGCACCTTCGTCACCGATCCCGAACGTCAGGATAGCGGCCTGGGGCAATATCTGGCGGTGGCCTGGGCCCCCCATCCCGGCATCATCAACATGGCGGTCAACCGCCCGGCGGGCGATCAGGGCGCCTGGGCGGTGGGGCCGGTGCTGGCGCAATTGGCACGGCGGCCCGATTTGCCGCAATTGCTGTCCTACAATCTCGAAGTGGTGGCCCAGCGTCACCGTACCGCCGGACAGAAATGGCTGAAACTGGAAGGGGCCGAGGTGCCGGTCGAGCAGGTGTCGGTCACCGCCGGCAGTCAGCAGGCCCTGGTCGCCGCCATCGCCACCCTGACCCGTCCCGGCGACACCATCCTGGCCGAGGAATACACCTATCCCGGTTTCAAATCGGCGGTGTCCATGCTGGGCCGCTCCCTGGCCGGGGTGATGATGGATGATGGCGGTCTGATCCCCGACGAAGTCGAGCGCGGCTTCGCCCGTGGCGCCCGCCTGCTGTACACCACTGCCACGGTGCAGAATCCGACCACCGCCACCTTGTCGGAAGACCGCCGCCGGGCCATCGCCGAGGCGGCACGGCGCCACGACGCCTTCATCCTGGAAGACGGGGTGCATCGTTTTCTCGATCCCCTTGCCCCCCAGCCCATTCTGGTCCATGCGCCGGAACGCACCCTCTATCTGACCACCTTGTCGAAAAGCGTGACGCCGGGCTTGCGCTGTTCGTTCTCGGCCTTGCCGCTGGCGGTCAAGCCGCGCTTCGACGCCGCCATCGGCGCCTTGTCCCTGGCCTTGCCGGTGCCGCTGTTGGAAGCCGCCTGCATGCTGATCGACGACGGCACCGCCCAGGAGGCGGCGGAGCGTCAGCGCCGCGACGCCCTGGCCCGCATCGCTTTGGCCGGCCAAATCCTGGGGATCGATAATCCGCGTCCAGCTTTCAATGTCTGGCTGCCCATGACCCTGCCGTGGACGTCGTCGGCCTTCGTCGCCGAGGCGGCGCGGCGGGCGGTCAGCCTGCCGCCCACCGATTCCTTCGCTATCGGGCGCCCGCACATGGATGGCGTGCGGGCCTCGGTCACCGCGCCGCCGGACCTGGAGACCCTGGCCCAGGCCTTGCGCATCCTGGCGGAATTGCAGGCTTGCGGCAGTGCTCCGCTGGCGATGACGGTATAATGTCACTGGCCTTCGTCAGGGGCTGATGCCACCTTGGGCGGATGAATCCAAGCTACGCGGAAACCCTGCGCACCTTTCTGCGCATCGGCCTGTTGTCGTTCGGCGGTCCCGCCGGTCAGATCGCCACCATGCATCGCATTCTGGTGGATGAAAAACGCTGGCTGGACGAGCCGCGTTTTCTTCATGCCCTTAATTTCTGCATGTTGTTGCCGGGGCCGGAAGCGCAGCAATTGGCCACCTATTCCGGCTGGCTGCTGCACGGCACCCGGGGCGGGCTGGCGGCGGGCATTCTGTTCGTGCTGCCCGGCTTCCTGGTCATGCTGGCCTTGGCGGCGCTTTATGCCGGCTTCACTCATGTGCAGGTGGTCCAGGGCCTGTTCCTGGGGCTGAAGCCAGCGGTGCTGGCGGTGGTGGTGCAGGCGGGTTTGCGTATCGGCAAACGGGCGCTTTTGGACACTTGGGCGCGCGGGTTGGCCTTGGTTTCGTTCCTGGCTATCTTCGCATTTGGCGTACCCTTTCCGCTGATCGTGCTGGCCGCCGGGCTGGCCGGCTGGCTGCGCGGGCAGGGCGGCGCGGTACCGCCGCCGGCACCCAAGGCTGGCAACACCCTGGGCACGGCATTGTTGTGGCTGCTGCTGTGGCTGGCCCCGGTGGCGCTGGCCTGGGCCTATGGTCAGGGCGCCTTCGCCACCATCGGGCTGTTCTTCGCCAAGCTGGCGGTGGTGACTTTCGGCGGCGCCTATGCGGCGCTGTCTTACGTGGCGCAGCAGGCGGTGGAACATCACGGTTGGGTCAGTGCCGGCGAAATGCTGGACGGTTTGGGGTTGGCGGAAACCACGCCCGGTCCGCTGGTGCTGGTCAACCAGTTCGTCGGTTTCCTCGCCGGCTATCGCCAGCCCGGCGGCCTCAATCCATGGCTGGGCGGGGTGTTGGCGGCCAGCCTGACCGTGTGGGTGACCTTCGTCCCCAGTTTCCTGTGGATCTTCGCCGGCGCCCCCCATGTGGAACGTTTGCGCGGTCACGCTGCCCTGTCGTCGGCGCTGTCGGCGATCACCGCCGCCGTGGTCGGCGTCATCTTCAATCTGGCGCTGTGGTTCGCCCTGCATGTGGCCTTCGCCCGTTTCGACGGCAATTGGCCGGTGTGGGGCAGCGCCCAGCCGCTGCAACTGGTGTTGGCCGTGGGCGCTATGATCGCCATGCTGCGCTTCAAACTGGGCATGCTGCCGGTGCTGGGGGTTTGCGCCGCCATTGGTGCGGTGGCCAGTCTGGTTTAGCGCCGAGCCTCGATCTGAGGTGCGGTCCTTGCGAGCATTGAGCGAGCGGCCAAGGGCGCGGAGGTGCCCGCCCGGCGAGGGGCGATGATGACGCTAAACCAGTGGCTTGCCGTCCCAGCGCTTGGTCAGCAGCAGGGCCAGGGCGAAGCCGGCCACCGACAAGGCGGACATGACCAGGAAGGCGCCGCCGCCCATGCCGTCGTACAGGCGTCCGGCCAGCGGGCTCATCAGACCCGGTGCCGCCCCCATGGCCACCGCCGACAGCATGCCCTGAGCCCGAGCCGACAGGCTGTGCGGAACGGCGCGGGTAATGAAATGCATGGCCCCCAGATGGGCGCAGCCGAAGGTGGCGGCATGCAGAAGCTGGGCGATGGCCAGGGCCGGCACGGCGGTGACGCTGCCCAGGGCCAGCCAGCGAAGGATGCCGGCGGCGGTGGCGATGATCAGCAATTTGCCCGGCCCCAATTTACCCACCACCCAGCCGGAGAAGGCGAACAGCAGCACCTCGGCGATGACCCCTTCCGCCCACAGCAGGCCGATGGTATTGCCGTCGATGCCCGCCGCCTGCCAATGGATGGTGGCGAAGGCGTAATAGACGGTGTGCGAGGCGCTGCCCAGGCTGGCGACGGCGAGAAAGGCGAGAAAGGCCGGATGTTTCAGCAACGGCCAGATCGGCGTGCGGCGGTCGCGGCTGGTGGTACTGGCCGCCGAGGCCGGCAGCGACCAGCACGACAAGGTGGTCAGGGCCAGGGCGGCGGCCACCACCCACACCAGCACCGGCGGCGGCTGGCTGGTCATCAACGCCCCGGTGGCGATGGCGCTGGCGATGAAGGACAGCGACCCCCACAGGCGCAGGCGGCCATAATCCAGGCGCTGGCGCTGGCTTTCCATCATGGACAGGCTTTCGCCCAGGGGAAAGATGCCCGACCACAGCCCCACCGCCAGCACCGTCACCGCCAGGATCGGCCAAAAGCCGTCGGTCAGGGTGAACAGCAGCCAGATGGCGGTCGCCGCCCCGGCCAGGATCAGCATGGGCTTGCGGCGGTCGCCGTGGCGATCGACCAGATGGCCGACGCTGGGACTGACCATGATCTTGGTCAGATAGGTCGCCGCCATGATCAAGCCGATATCGGTGGGTCCCAGCCCCTTGTCCTTCAGCCACAGGGGCCAGAACGGCATGTGGGCGCCCACCGCCGTGAACAGGGCGGCGTAATAGAACGACAGACGCAGGGCGGTGCCGGTGCGCTGGTTCATGGTGACGGCGGGAACAAGGGCGACAGGGCGATGCGGCGCTCGGCCAGATCCAGCACGCATTCATCCGAGGCGAGGAAGCGGTATTCCACCTCGCGCTGATGGGTCAGGCTGTCGGCGGCGACCAGTTCGGCATCCACCAGACCGGGATGCACCATCATCAGGCAACGCGGGCCGGGATGGCTGGTGAAACGGCTGAACAGGCGGGCGAAGGCGATGCGTCCTGAAAAGTCATAGACCCCCCGGAACGACTGGTTGTGCGGAATGCCTAAGCGATCCAGCCGACGGCGGAAGCCGCGACCCAATTCGGAAATGACCAGGGCGCGGACCGGCGACACCCCGCGGCTGAGGATGGACAAGGGCGCCTCGGCGCAGGAGCGCACCCAACCCTTGCCGCCCAGGCGCCGGCACCAGAGGTCGACCACCACATCGGCGATGATCGGCAATTGATGCACGTGGTGATGACCGTCGAGGAAATCGGGGGCGCGACCGAAGTGAGCCTCGAAGGCGTCGAGCTGGCGGGTGATCTCGGCGGCGATTTCCACCCGGTCCAGCCGCCGGGCCAGGGCCCGCTTCAACAGCGTGCCCAAGGCCGGCAATTTGCCATGGGGGGCCAGATCGGGCATGGCCCCCAGGGGCGTCTGATCGGTCAAGGTGATGTGCAGGCCGATCTCGGCCATGCCGTCCAGCGGTTTCAAGGCGGCGGCGGCCTCGGGCCAATGGCGGCTGCCGGTCATGCAGCCGGTGGCTTGCAGCCGCCCCAGGGCGATCAGATGGCGGATGGCGGCGCTGACCCCCGGGGCCAGACCGTAATCGTCGGCGCACAAGGTGATGCGGTGGCCGAGATTGACCGCCTGACCGCTTTTGTCCACAGTACCGCCCATCCTTGATCCTTCGTGGTGTGCCATGACCGAAAGCGCCGAAAAGCCCGTTGCCCCGGTTCTGTCCCTGGTGGTGCCCATGTTCAACGAGGCGGGCAACCTGGACAGATTGTTCGACCGGTTGGCCCAGGTGATGGCCGATCTGGGCGAAAGTTACGAAATCGTCTGCGTCGATGACGGCAGCCGCGACGACACCGTCGCCCGGGCGCTGGAGCATCGCCGCCGCGACTCCAGGATAAAGGTGGTGGAACTGTCGCGCAACTTCGGCAAGGAACTGGCCCTGACCGCCGGGCTGCGCCACACCAGCGGTCAGGCGGTGGTGATGATCGACGCCGATTTGCAGCATCCGCCGGAAGTCATCAAGGACATGATGCGGGAATGGCGCCAGGGCTTTGAAATGGTCATCGCCGTGCGCCGTGACCGCGACGACGAAAGCGCGGTCAAACGGCTGGCGGCCAAGGTCTTCTACGAGGTGTTCGGGCGGGTGTCGGAAGTGCGGCTGCCGCCGGGGGCCGGCGATTTCCGCCTGCTCGACCGCAAGGTGGTCAAGGTGCTGAACGCCATGCCGGAACATGCCCGTTTCATGAAGGGGCTTTATGCTTGGGTCGGCTTCCGTCAGACCATCATTCCCTTCGACGTGGCCGAGCGCGCCCATGGCGAAACCAAGTTCAACCTGTTCCGGCTATGGCGTCTGGCCATCGACGGCATCACCTCGTTCACCTCGGTGCCGCTCAAGGTGTGGACCTTCATGGGCATGCTGGTGGCCAGCTTCGCCTTGTTGTACGGCCTGCTGTTCATCGTCAAGACGCTGATTTTAGGCATCGACGTGCCCGGCTATCCGTCGCTGATCGTTGCCATCACCTTCTTCTCCGGCGTGCAATTGATCAGCCTGGGGGTGATCGGCGAATATCTGGGCCGCGTCTTCGCCGAGGTGAAGAACCGCCCGTTGTTCGTGGTGCGCGAGGCCCATGGTTGTGGTGACGATGTTGACAAGGAATAGCTAAAAGCCCATATCCACCTAAAGCTTATGGAAAGGTGGGGAAATGCTGTCCAGCAAAGCCAAATACGGTCTGAAGGCCATGGTCTATCTGGCGCGCCACGCCGATGACGGCTCGGTGCTGATCGCCGACATCGCCGAGGCCGAATCCATCCCCAAGAAGTTCCTGGATGCGATCCTGCTGGAGCTGAAGAACCGCGGCTATCTGTCGTCGAAAAAGGGCAAGGGCGGCGGCTATACCCTGGCCAAGCCGGCCCAGCAGATCATGGTCGGCGATATCGTCCGCGTGCTGGACGGCCCGCTGGCGCCGGTGCAATGCGTGTCGCGCACCTCGCCCATCACCGCGCGTACCGCGCATCCGGCTTCGTCGCGGCAATCGTCACAGCGGCGATAGGCGGTGCGCGACACGCATTGCACCGGCGCCAGCGGGCCGTCCAGCAC